>ERZ1027231.167-NODE-167-length-32249-cov-207.082842_pt1 | contig 32249 bp, 25 predicted proteins | sample MGYA00520866_ERZ1027231 | MGnify/ENA primary metagenome ERZ1027231 (study PRJEB33311, sample SAMEA4378411) | marine metagenome | biome: Marine biome; feature: Fjord; material: Water | collected 2014-07-20T08:00:00Z/2014-07-... | depth 75 m ...
AATACAACTCGATATTTCTGACTGGTTTTTAGTTCTCTATGAGCAACCAGCCAGGCCTCTGTTTCAAAAGCAGGAAGGTTTGGTAAAACTCGTTTAGTTAATCAAGAATATTTCCGGTTCTCTGCACGATAGAGTGTTCATAAATATGTTAAAAAATATTGGATACCTAATTATTGTTATTAAATATTCTCAGTGTGGACGACTTAATCACACATTATGTCCAAGGTTATTCCAGATATTTATAGTCGCATCACCATAGTCATAATGGGACTACTCAATAATACTTTCTTAAATCTCTTAAGTAGTGGCCTAATTTAGCTAGCTGTTACAGGTTTACTCTACTGGCATTAATTATCAGACCCTTAAGATCATTCATTATTTACAGGATTCTCCCTCAATATACTCTATTATTTAATATACTCTGCTATAAAAAAGGATGGCTATGGGAATGGCAATTACTTATATAACCATCAATAAAACGCTGGCCCGGATTTTGTTTGTAGCTGCGCTGAGTTTCACCAGTACATCTGTGTTCGCCAATGATTTTACATTTCAGTTTGAGGCGGGTGCACACACCAACTATTTAGACGCAGATGACTATTATAAAATTAACACTCACAGCGTCAGCAATAAAAGCACTGACTTACAGAACGGCTTCGATCTTGGGGTGCTATTGCACTTTGATCGTTTGCCAACTGAAACTCACCTAGGTTTTGCCTGGAATAAAACATCTGGCAATAAAGCATACGCCGCATCTTTTTGTAATGGCCAACCTTGCACTAAAGCAACCTCACTTGAATTTCATACCTTAGAGGTAAATGCACATCATCAAAAGTACGTAGCTGAGCGATTACAAGCCTCTATCTTTGCAGGCATCTCACATGTTTGGGTAAAAGGTAAAATTAAACAAGATGCATGGAGTGATGGCGCATTTGGTGCGCAGATTGGTAGCAAGGCTTACTTTCTACCTGATCAGAAGGTACAGCCCTTTGTTGGTTTTAAATTGATGTTGTTCGAGCTAGAAACACAGGGCGATACAATTAATTTAACCAATTGGAGTGTAATGGTAGGCGCTCGCTTTTAATTTTTATTTTTACAGGGACATTCCTATGGGTTCACCACGTTTTATTATTTATTTATTTTTTAGTTTATTGCTCACTGCTTGTGATCGCGCAGATATACCTAGTGATACCGGCGCTGAATTAGCGATCACTGTTGCAGGTGCACCATCTGAAGTGAGTATTGGAGAAACCGTTAATTTACTTGCCAGCCTTGCCGAAAACAATGCCGCCGTTGATGGTGCTGCGTTTACTTGGGCAGACCAATCTGCAGCATCACTTGGCTTGGCCAGCGTCGATAATACGGCACACTTTGTTGCTGCAGCAGGGATTGATGAGGCGGTTATTTTTGTCACAGCAACAGTACATGGCGTGAGTGCCAACGAAACTATCCGAATCAATATAATTGACCCTGCCCAGGCCACTGACATAGACGCCCTTACTATTACAGGCCCTACCTCTGTTACCGAAGGGCATACAGTCATTTTAAATGCACTTGTAACCAAAACAGGTGCAGAGCAGCAAGATGCAATAATTACTTGGCAACAAGATGGTGTCCCCGACGTGTCGCCAACTATTAATGGTAGAGAACTGTCATTCACAGCGCCTAGTGTTACACAAGACACAGAACTAACGTTTAGTGCACAACACACAACCGACGACGGAGAGTTATTCGATACTTTATGGTTTGTTACTGTAAAGCCTGCGGGCATTGCAATCACTAACCAGGTCAATACAGGGCAATCTCAAGTGCCTAGCTTTGTGCAAACGGCTCATACCGTTAAGCAAGTGACTTCGGGTGATACCGTTCATTTAACCGCGCAAGCAGCGTTAGCGGGTGGTGGCGGATCATTTACCTATGCGTGGACGCAAAACGGCTCGCCGGCAGTACCTGTAACCATTATTAATCCAAATAGCCAAACAGCCAGTTTTGTTGCACCGGATGCAGGCGGAAAACTCTCGTTTACGGTTACAGCAACCGAGACTGGCAGTGGAAAAAGTACCAGCCAAACTCAACAAGTAACGATTAAACCCAACCCTCCCGTTATGGCCTTGCAGGGTGCGCGGCATGAAGTGCTTAACAGCGGAACCACTCTCACATTAAGCGTTAGAGTGATAGGAGGTACCGCTCCGTTTACTTATGCTTGGCAATCATCTGCCGCGGCTTCTTCAATTACGTTATCCAGTGACACATCATCAACGCCAACAGCCACGCTACCAACTGTAAGTACCGACACCGATTTTACGTGGTCAGTAACCGTTACTGATAGTGCAGGAAAAACGGCTACAACGGATCACGTGGTCACCGTAAAAGCCGCGCCAAAACTCGCGGTAACTCTTTTACACCCATCAAACTCAGACATTGCCGAAGGCGACACAGTTTCACCACAAGCAACCATTACTGGTGGTACTGGTTCATACTCAATTCGCTGGAGCAGTACCTCAGCAACGCTTACAGGTGAAACCACCGAAACACCCGGTTTCGTTGTACCCGCGATCAGTAAAGAAACGAAAATCACACTGAATCTGGAGGTGAGTGATGGCACAGACAAACTGACTCAAAGTGTGAGTTATACCGCCAAACCGCTATTTATTATTAACCCACACCAAAACCAAAGTGGCAGCAACTTGGCCACAGGCCCTACTCAAAGCACGCACCAAAATAACCAAATAGAATCAGGCAAGTCATTCAAGCCCAGCGTAGATGTGCATGAAAATACAGCAACGGGTGGTGCATTCACTTACGCATGGACAGTGGTTAAACCAAATCCTGTTCCTTCTGATTTAGTGATTGCCGCCGCTAATACCGCTCAACCGATTGTCGTCGCCCCTACGGTAACCAGTACTACGCCGGTCGAGCTTCAGGCAGTGATTACTTACACCGCACCCAATGGTAAAAGCATTAGTAAAACCGTTAACTCGACTTACCAAATTGAGCCCGTTAATGCACCTAGCAAGCCAACCCTCAGCCTAAGCATGGCTGGGCATGAAAGCGTTTACGGTGGGCGTAAGGTTAACCCAACGGTTTCAGTTATGAACGCGGCAGGCACCATTACTTATAAATGGACGCAAATAAGCGGCCCAACCATTGTAGGCGGTATTACAGATGACACTACCGACAGCCCGAGTTTCACTACGCCTACGGTCAGCGGCCATCAAGATATAGTGGTACAAGTTGAGGTGAGCGACGGCCTCAGCGTAAAAACAGCGCAAGTGACCTTCGCCATTGACCCTTTCTTTGTGCCAGCTAAGTTACCGCTTACTGTTGTAGCCTCAAAGGATGCAACCGTAATTGAAGGCAGCATCGTAAACCCACGCGCAACAGTCACCAATTATTACGGCACACCTATTTATGCATGGACGCAATTAAGCGGTCCAACAGTGGTTATTACAGGTGCCGACACCCAAGCGGCTAGCTTTACCGCGCCAGCAAGCAGTGGCACCGTTGTGCTCGAATTCACGGTGACCGAGCCCGACAATTCTACGGCAACCGCTACGGTTACCTACCAAATTCAAACGGCGATTAAAGTGCAGTCGAGTGCTTCATCAAACCGTATTTTAGAAGGCGAAACACTTGATTTGGTTGCGACTACAAGCGATGTAAATGGCACAGCCTCCTACGTGTGGAGTGTGGCTTCAGATGGCGGCACAGGTATTGTTACAGCAGATATAAGCAATGCAGCGATTGCTCAAGCCTCTCTTCCTATTCCAGCAATAGACCAAGACCGCACCTTGGTTTTGCAAGTGGTTGCCACCGACTCAGCGAATGCACAAACGGCCACCTCTCAAGTTACTGTAGACATTACCGACCGTCATATGCGCATCGATTTAGGCGCAGATGCACACATCCCCTCTGGGCAAACCGGTCATTTACACACCAATACTCAAGGTGGCTTAGCACCATTTACCTATACATGGACAGACTCAATACCTGCAACACTGGTTGGCGGCCCTACCGATACAGACAATCCAAGCTTTACTGCCCCTACGGTAAACCACGGTGTTGATTTGCAGTTTGATGTGACCGTAACCGATAGCCTAAATAATACTGCCCGCGACAGCATTACCATGACAGTAGATCAGCCGCCATTTAGTGTTAATGCCGGTGTTGATTTTTCAGTTAGCGAAGGTGTAACAGTGCAATTGGGAGCCACAGGCATTAACGGTACTGGCACCACATGGAGCTGGAGTCAAACCGCTGGGCAGGCTGTTAGCTTATCTGACGACTCAATTGCCAACCCAACCTTTATAGCACCAGCGCAAGGCGCTGGCATTAAAGAAACCTTTAGCTTTACTGTGACTGGCACCAGCAATGGCCAAGCTAAAAGTGACACGGTGAATGTCGTTGTTCAAGGCGTACCCGATATTGCCGCCCATACCAATAATGTATCGGTTCATGCAGGCGCTACGGTTACCTTAGCCGGCAGTGTAACGGGTACAGGCACAGTAACGAAACTTGAATGGAGCCAAACCAGCAATGGGGTATCGGTTGGCACGCTCACTAATGCAACCGTAACCGGCGATGTTAAAGCCCTGAACACCACGTTTGTGGCACCAGCGGTGAATGCAGATACAACCCTAACCTTCGACTTTCTTGCCACGGGCACCGGCAACTCGCAACATGTATCGGCAACCGTAACCATTATTGCTAACCCGCTAAGCGTGAGTGCAGGCAGTGATATTCGTGTCAAATCGGGTGCGACGTTGCAGCTGCAGGCCGTATCAAGCAATGCGGCTAATTACGCTTGGTCGCAAACAGCAGGTACTCCAACGGTAACGCTGATTAATGGCAACACCAATGGCGCAAGTTTTATTGCTCCCGATGTAACCGCAGACACAACCCTGACGTTTGAAGTTGATGTAACAGGGGGTGGTTTGCCGGGCACAGATACAGTAGATGTGATTGTTTATGAACCTATCATTGTGGTAAATACCGGCAAACCCCACCGTATTGATCTAATCGAAGGCAATGCAGCAACCACAATTGTCACAACCTTTGCAGATAGTGTAAGTAGTAGTGCTGTCACGCCAGCCACAACAACATGGACGATTACCCCAGCTCCGCCTGCGAATGTGTTTTCTACATTGAATACGGCTACTTTGAATATTGACCCAATAGTCGGTTCAAAAGGTACGTACACAGCGATGATGACAGCAGGTGATTCTGCTGATCATTATCAAGCGGGGAACAAGTCGTTTGTTATTAACATTAAAGCTGCTACGGCGCCTATGCCAAAAATCATTGATTTGGCCACAGGTAATCCTGGGTTAACGGGTATTGCAGGTGTTGCCGGCAATCACTCATTGCATGCACCAACCATTACGGGAGGCTTACCGCCTTATACTTATGCGTGGGAATTAGGTGCAGATACCAATGGATTAATCGTAACGGGTGGCACTACCGATAACCCAACGGTCGCTTTCCCGGCAGTACCAAATACGTGCACCGCTATCTCAGGGAAAATATCTTTAACCATTACCGATGCCAATGGTGATGCGGTGACTGGCGATGTAGCCTATAGCAGTACCCCTGCGCTAAACGCTATAAAACCAGTCAGTTGTCATGTTTGCCGAGGCCCTAAATTTATTTGTGAACGCTCCCATGTTTCAGCAGTGTGCGCAGCTACCTCTGGGCAAAAAGCCAAAGGCATCGTCGATTCAGATTTACAATACTGCATTAACGATATCGAAAACCTACAAGACGGCTCACGCTACGTAACCCGCCGCTGCGCTACCGCGGAAGAAGTGAACCACGATTGGTTTATTAGCAAAGCCTCAGCGTCTAACGAAGCAAGTGGTATTAAAGAACTGGGGAATTTAGGGCGACTTGATCCACTGGCGCATGGCTACAATGTGGTCATATTGAAGGACAGGCACTTTACATTTTCAGCGGCTTGTAAAGGTGATGACTGTAATCTAGAAACGGTACCTGATGATCTTCTTGGTGTGACGAATGGCGTACCCAACAGTGTGACCAGTGTGCCGCCTACACCTAAAGCAGGGGTTTGCCCTTAATGGAAACCACTTAGCTTGCAGGGCTGAATTGGCATAGATAGAGCAGCATCTTTGCCAATTCACGATAGGCTCAAAAGTATTTAGTGACAGACAAAACCAAACACCGCCAAGAGCAATCTTCGCGGTGTTTTTTTATGGGGGAGGGTATCAGGTGTGCGTCATATCATCCTGGTTTAATATAATAAATTTATTTTTGTAGATTGAATCCAAGCATTTCTTGCTGAAAATACATTATTACTCTGACGCAATAATAATATCGATCCTCAAGTAAAATGAAGTAAGAGCAGTGATATCAGATCTATCCCACGACTATGGCATGAGTAAGTCGATCTTGTATAAATGGCGAACCGCGTAGCTAAGTTTTATCACCTAATATATCCAACGCTCATAACGATTGAAACTGTAGAGAATTAAAAAAGGAAAGTTTAATCATGTAAATTATTTAAGCAATGCCTGTTACTTTATAGCGGGTATGCATGAGGAGGCCGCGTTTATAGTCGCTTAAAATTGCTTTTGTCATTTAGCTTTTGTCACTAAGTGCTGCGGCTAAAAAATCAAATACAACTCGATATTTCTTACTGGTTTTTAGTTCTCTATGAGCAACCAGCCAGGTCTCTGTTTCAAAAGCAGGAAAGTTGGGTAAAACTTTTTCGACTAAGGGTTCTGCATCACCGATTTCTGCCATCATAAATCCAATGCCACTACCATGCTTAACCATCTCCCATTGAACAAGGTGATTGGAAACAATTACCGGGAAGTTACTTGATTTCAAGTCAAAACCAAATTGCTTTAGATGTGAAATGATACGGCTGGAGCGATCAACACCAAGAAAGGCTGCATTATTTAAATCTTGTGGCGATTGTCGTTGCTCAAGGTTTGTTAAGTAACTTTTAGACGCGTATAGATGGCCTAACGTATTTTGAGCGCGTTTGACGATAAGGTCTTGCTGTTTTGGGCGGAAATTTCGAATGGCGATATCAGCCTCTCGGCGCGACAAATCGCTTGTATCGCTTGAGGCAATAATCTCTATTTCAATTTTTGGCCATTGTCTGCGCAATTTCTCTATTATGGGAGGAAGAACGAAAGCGGCCATCATCTCTGTGGCGCTTATACAAACAATGCCTTCTACTGTCTCAATATGGCCTGACGCCAATCGAGATAAATCAGTAGCCGCGTCAGCCATGGCTTTAACTTGAACCATCAAGTCAGCCCCACTTTGTGTGAGTACTAAGCCTGAATTGGTCCTTTCAAACAATGAAACACCTAGCTCTTCCTCCAACGCAGAAACTTGTCGACCAACAGTCGGTTGTGTCATATCCAGCGCAATAGCGGCTGCTGACAGCGAGCCCTCTTCCGCTGTCACAAGAAATGCTCTTGCTCTATTCCAGTCGAACTTGATGGCGCGTCTATCCATGCAATGTGTAAATCCTATATGTGCTTCGCAAAATACGTTTACCAGAACCACCTGATCTTTAAGCCAGGAGATTATTTATTCATGATTTTGCTTGGTACTGGTTAGGAATGATAGTGTAATTTTGAAACGTAGCCGTTACTTTCATTTTTAAGGTCTTATCTTAAAAATCAGAGTGCCTACCTAGATGCACAAGGTTATGCTAATTCTGATGTCTCGTTTCTCTCAAGTCTCACGCATTTATCGATCTGGTTCTATAAGGTGTATTCGAGTGTTTGCTAGGGGTTAGCTGATATAGGTAATAAAGGGAGTTCATGAAAAAAAGGGTGGGTAACAAGTAAACAAATGGGTATAAAAATATTTGAAATAAGGATATGGATTGCAGTAGTAGGATATCAATAAACAAGGGTGGAGTAAGGGTAAAAATGGTGGCCCCTCCCTGACTCGAACAGGGGACCTACCGATTATGAGTCGTTTTACTAGCTTGTTCATGAATGTTTAGGTTTATCCTTAATCCCTTGTATTTAAAGGGCTGTAGCCTTTCTCTTGTTTCACGATTGTTCATATTAAATCTATAAGTTACACTCTAAGGGTGACCATAAGGGTGACCAAAAATGGCATTCACTGATAAAGAGATACTTGGGTTAAAGCCCAAAGAGAAGAAGTACCACGTTGCTGATAACCAGCAAGAGCGTGGTAATGGTTCGCTATGGATTGAAGTTAAGCCTTCAGGAAAAAAGGTTTTCTATTTTGTTTACCGGTTAAACGGCAAGCGAACCATGATGGCGCTGGGGCCTTACAGCAAAGCAAATTCAGGTAAGGGGATCACTCTACACCAAGCCAGAATTAAAAAGGATGTAAATGCGGCTTTTTTGATTCAAGGACTAGATCCTAAAACAGAATTAGCTCGGCTTGAGTTTGAGGCTGAACTGGCTCTGCGTAAACAAAATCAACTAGGCACAGTAAAGCAATTATTTGATGGCTATACAGAAAAGATGAAGTCCGATGGCAAAAAATCTTACACTGAAGTTTCAAGAGTGCTTACAAATGATGCCGTTCCTATTTTAGGTAAAAGCACTCCTGCTAACCAAGTAACAAGCCATGACATTAAGCTAGTCATTCATAAGATGATTAAGCGTGGGGCAAAAGTTGGCTCTAACCGTTTACGATCATATCTAAGTGCTGCGTTCACTTATGGGTTAAGGCATGACAACGACCCTAGCACAATGGACGCTTCCATTACCTTTCAGCTAGAAAGTAACCCTGTTAGAGACGTACCTAAAGCGGTTAAGAATGAAAAGCCAGGTGACCGTGAGTTATCACCAGATGAGATAAAAATACTTTGGGATAATTTTAACGCTGAAGGCGGGTATTCCCAGATTGAGCAAATTTTGAAGCTAATGCTTGCTACTGGTGGGCAGCGTGTTAGTGAGGTTTCGGAGGCAGAATGGTCAGAGTTTAACTTTTCTGAAAAAGTGTGGGAGATACCTATTGGTCGAGCTAAAAATAGTAAGGCGCATTTGATTCCGCTGAATGAGATAACAATGGAGTTGCTGGCGGTTGTTGAGGCTCATAGAGATAGCAGTCGATTCCTTTTTCCTCATAGGTTTGATTCAAATCGACCTATCGTTATGTCATCAATCAGCAAGGCTGCTCACCGGTTTACGCATAATGAAAGCAATGGTATTAAACCATTCACTCCAAGGGATTTAAGACGAACCTGTAAAACCAGGATGGGTGAAATAGGCATATCGAAAGAGCTTAGAGATAGAATAAATAATCATGCTCAAAATGATGTCTCAAGTAAACATTATGATCGCTATGACTACTTAACCGAAAAGAAGAAAGCTTTAAATGCTTGGGGTGAGCGCTTGGTACAAATAATAAGCAATGATGATTTTAGTAATGTAATTGCGATCAATAGCTTATAAGTAGAGAGCTTAGTATGAAAAAGATAAAATTTGCAAGCTGGGTTGTTGGAAGCTATTTAGATTGGGCTAGAGATTATCTGGATACTCGTAAAGAGGTTGAATCTAAATACGACACCTACAAGCGTAAAATTAATGATTCGCTTACTGAGTATGAGAAAAGAGTTTTGGAGGATGAATTACCTGATGTAGAGAGATATTTAGGGTCTAGGTCAGAGTTGATTCTAGATATTTTATCTCGAGAAGATTTCAAGCCAAAATTGTCAACTTTAAAATCTTTGACATATGAGCTTTTCAAACCTGAGATATTGTGTCCTGAGCTTTATTTCCTTGAACATCTCACTGCTGAATTATTTTTAACGTCTCAGCTTTGCACTCCTCCATCATCAGAAATTGATAAGGCGGTAGATTCATTTAAGCACGCGACAATTACGTTGTTTAGGTTAATTGAAAAAAGAGATAGGTTGGATATTAATGATATTTTTATTAAACAAAAAGAGGCAGTAAGTTTAGAAGGATTAGATGAAAATATTGCTAAGTTTTTTACAAAAAAAGTTGGGCCACAAGAAGTGCTTTTAGAATACGCAGAAGATATTCGAAAGAAAGCAAACTTACATTCTCCATTATGGTTATCTAACGGACGTGAGCCTACAGGTAATCTCATCAAAATAAGAACGCTCGTCTATTCCTTGATAAGGACTACTGGAGATATAGAAAGAGTTAAGAGTATAAATGGTATTATTGCGTTTGTCGGGTACATGGTTGGTCTTACACAGGTTCAAAAATCACCAATGCCTTCTAATGAAATCGAAAAAAGGTTTAAATCGGCATGTAAAATATGGGAGAAAGAGATGTCGACATAGTATGGGAAATAAGTATAGATTGTCGATGGAATTGGGGTGATGCCCTTGTTCTAATAATTACACCTAATTAAACAAGGCAAGGTGTAATCAAAAATGACTCAATCACTTATAGACTATAAAGAGGTAAGCCAGATCACTGGCCTATCTCGATCCACTATCTACCGCATTGAAATAGCGGGCAATTTCCCTAAAAGAATCACTTTATCTAATCGTTGTGTTCGCTGGCCTCTGCTTGAAGTAGCAGCTTGGGTAGACTCACAAGTAAACGGGAGGGGGTAAGGTGGCAAATCAAAAAATGACCCCCAAAGTTATCCTAGCTTTAAGATTATTAGTAGATCGCCCACTCAATAAGCTAGAAGCCTTAAATCTATATGGCGACACATGTTTTAACAGTACCGTTAGCGAATTAGTCAATAAACATGGGTTCCACTTTAATCGAAAGCGAGAGCTACATATAAATCGAGTAAATGGTAAAACACATTTCATGCGCTACTGGCTTGAGCCATCTCAGATGAAGAAGGCTTATGATTTTATAAGTAATCATTCACACGATACTGATTATAAGCTTTAAATATGGCTAGTTCGTATGGGAAATCTAAAGGGAGAAAGGCCAAGCCCGCTCGATATATCAGTATCCCTAGTCACGCACTAGAGAGTGATGCGGGGAAAAGCATAACAGGAATAGAAATGCGCCTGTTAGTCCATCTTTTACTTCAGTATAACGGACGTAACAACGGCAATCTTTCACCTACCTACTCACTCATGAAAGACTATGACTGGTCGTCTACAGGCACGCTTCATAAAGCTCGCCAGGGTCTAGAGCATAAAGGGTTTATTGTTGTTACGAGGCAGGGTACTAAGGTAAGAGGTAATTGTACCTTAGTTGCCATTACATGGAACGGTATTGATGATCCTATAAAAAAGTCTTATGAAGATTACGTAAAAGTATCACCTATACCATTGAATTACTTCTTAAAGCCAAAAGATACTTGGGGTATCCAGCCTTCAACTAAGCCACCGAAATGATTGGCAATCTCAGTTGTCACGATTATCACGAGGGCTTATCACGACTATTGAAGGGTGGTGTTAGACTTTGATAATGGCTTTCCGAATACAATTAGGACGTATCACTTCATTTTCCTCCACGGTCTTTGTCTGCTGATTACTGTACAATGATAAATGAATGTATTTATGAAAAGGAATTCTAATGGCTAGGCCAAATGAAGAGCTATCAAATGAAGCAAGGAAAAAAGCTAGTAATATAATGAGCAAAATAGGTCAGCTCCCTAGCGCCGACGCATTAATTAAACTCACCTCCTTACTTAAAGAAGAATTTTCTCACTATTCTAATAATAAAAATAAAGAGCAGTTAATAAAAAGATTACCAAATTGGAATGATCGTTTAGATGCTTTAAGTAATCACTACAGTAGCCTTATTACCTTACTAGAAGACTATATTGCAGAGGAGGAAACGATTAATAGAGTTGAAAGGACTGCAGCTAGACGAAATTTACGGTATAGAGTAGGGACAACAGTATTAATAGTTGTTACAACAATGAGCGCATACTCCCTTGGAGGTTCAGTTGACTGGGTTTATTTACCGCTTCAGCAAAAAACTATAACCTACTATTACGATGATAAAATTCAACTTGATCCACCTAAAGATCTATCAAGATACGAAGTACCCAGGAAAGTAATTAGCGTAACAGGCTCTACAAAGAGAAAGTTATAAAACAATTATCTGTGACAGCGAAAATAAAGGATTAATAGTGGAAGATCCAACCTTCAGTCAAACCTCCCTAGTTACGCACTACAATGCGCAATAGCTCTGCGTAAAGGTGCGTAAAAAATACGATGCCTTATGGCTCCTAACCTATCAAAAGGGATTTTGATAATTCTGCTCTAAGATTATGACTCTACTAAAAACCAAGCAGAATTTTGACTCACATATAGAGTGCTATTCTCTACATCGAAGCCCACTTATCAAAATTGGCAACCAATCAATACTAAGCCAGGCTATGCTTCTTAAAATTCTCAGCCTGTTCCAATATCTCTTTGTAAGCATCATCATTGGCCACTGGCGGATAACCGTACTCTGCCAATAACAAAATCAAATTAACTTGTAACTCGGCTTTGATACTGGCCCGCTGACTCCAATCAGATAAAGTGGCAACACTATCAACCACTTCTTTGGCCTTCTTTGCCAGTTCGATAATTTTATCTTCTGGGTACTCAAAGTCGTATTTAACAGGCAGTGACTTTAATATGTCGTAGAAGGCTTTTTCTTCGAAGTTGATGCCCATGTCCGCGAATGAGGTCATCTCGGTTATAAGCCTTAAATCGTAGCCCTATAGGTATGGTTAATTGCGCACTGTTTTGGATTTTACGATTGAGGGCAGCTAGATCTCTAGCAAGATATCTAGCGCTGCTTTAGAGGCTTTGATTTACATTCATATTCACTTGGGATTTCATTTAGCCAAGCATCACAATTAAATATTGGGGTGTCCATTTCACTCATAAAGGGTATCTTATTCCGTTCAAACTAAAATTCTTATCAGTTATTCATTCTAAATTGGTGAGCTTTGTACTGCAGATAAGCAAAAACACTAATAGAAGAAGCCGCAAAAAAGATACCGTATAACCCATAAGCATACGCCTTCGCATTTGCCTCATGTAACGCAGCAGCAATACCAACCACAATCAACATGCCTGCAATCACCCTATAAACACCCACAATTGAAGTTCCAGCCTGCTCCAAGGTATCTAAAGCTCTTGCCCTCCAGGTTCTCTGTCTTACTTCAAACCGACCTACACTTTGTAAATAAAGAAGCCCTATAAGCACTAAATACAGAATGAAAAAATATACAAGTAACTCAGAACTCATCCCCAAGGAGCTGATAAAACTCTTGAGTCCATCAATCCCGCTAAATATAACCAACAAGAAGCTAGGCATGCTTCCCAACAAAATTGACGAATAAAACTCAACAGCCAAAAAATGTTTATATTGTCCCATCTAATCTTCCCTCTTTAGTTATTAAGCAACACTATGCTTCTTAAAATTCTCAGCCTGTTCCAGTATCTCTTTGTAAGCGTCATCATTAGCCACAGGCGGGTAACCAAACTCTGCCAATAGCAGAATCAGCTTAACGTGTAGTTCGGCCTTAATGCTCGCTCTCTGGCTCCAGTCGGGGAAGCTGGCGATGCCGTCTACCACTTCTTTTGCTTTTTTAGCCAACTCAATCATTTTGTCGTCTGGGTATTCAAAGTCATACTTAACTGAGAGTGACTTTAGAATGTCGTAGAAGGCTTTTTCTTCGTAATCGATACCCATGTCTGCAAACGAGTTTACTTCTGCTTTAAGCTCACTACATAGTTCAATAAACTCACTGGCAATATCCGTTAACACACTACTATCCAACACATCGCCTTCTTTACGCTCGTTGTACTTTTCAACCAGGGCTTGAAATTTTTTGGTAAAGTCCACGCCTTGCAGCTTATTGGTTTTTGATACTTCGCCAATGGCTTTCTGTAATAGCTTTTGCAGCAGTTGTATCTTGGTATTGGGCAGCTTGATCTTATCGATCTTGTTTAGATAATCTTCATCAAAAATATCAATGGCGCCTTCGCCTTCATCATCGTCACCACCCAGTTTAAAGATCTCTTCTACGCCATCGCTTTTAATGGCTTCTGAAATCATCTCGCGTACCTTGGAATTCATCTGCGCGGTGTCTGGCGCATTGCCGCGGGTCATCTTATAAATGATCGAACGAATGGCCATGTAAAAATGAATCTGATCGCGCTCGTCGCTGGTAATGCGTTCATTACCACAGCAAATGTCGTAGGCGGCTTTTAAACGCTTGGCTATATCCATAAAACGCTTTTGGGTATTATCGGTTTGCATGGCGTATTCAGCGGCTTCGTTTAGGCAGTTTAATTGCTCCACCGCATTGCCCGCAAAGTAGCCTTTATTATCAAAGTGGTGGAACGCTTTATTTAGCAAGTCTAAATGATTGCGCACTTCGGTAATGGAGGCGTCAATGTCTTCAAAGTTATCATCACCGCTGCCACCAAATTGTTTTAAGGCTTTGTTCATATTGGTTTTAATACCAATGTAATCCACCACCAAGCCTTTGGTTTTGCCTTCAAACTTACGGTTTACCCGTGAAATGGTTTGTATCAAGTTGTGCTGCGATACTGGCTTGTCGATGTACATGGTATCCAGAAAGGGCACATCAAAACCGGTGAGCCACATATCCACCACAATGGCGATTTTAAAGTTAGATTTGGCTTGTTTAAATTGGCGATCTAATTCTTTTCGGTCGTCTTTGCTGCCCAGCTTCTCCCATAATGATTTTTCATCATCTTTGTTACGCGTCATCACCATGCGCACACGCTCAGAGGCTTTCAGTTTTTTACGTTCGCTATCGGTTAATGTTTCACCTTGCGCGCATTCTAAAACTTCAAACCATTGCGGGCGCAAGGCTTCAAGCTCTTGATAAAACTGATGAGCAATTAGACGGGAGCTGCTCACAAACATGGCTTTACCCGCCACGGTAGAACCTTCATCAATGCGATTTTCGTAATGGGCAACAAAGTCTTTTGCCAACGCCGAAATGCGATCTGGGTCCCCCAGTATTTCGCTCATGCTGGTCATGGCTTTTTTGCTGTCTTCTATCTGGTATTCGTTAGCACCGTCATCGGCACATTGCGCGTAATAGGCTTCAATCTCTTTTAACTTGTCGTTATCCAGCAATACCTTGGCGGCGCGGCCTTCGTAAACAATGCGAACGGTAATTTCATCCTTAACCGACTCGTTCATGGTGTAGCTGTCTACCTTGGGGCCAAACACATCTAGGGTGGCATCAACCGGTGTACCGGTAAAACCTACATAAGTGGCATTAGGTAATGAGCGGTGAAGGTAGGTGGCAAAGCCGTAGGTTTTTTTAACCCCTTTGTTTTTACCTTCTGTAATGACGGTAATTTTTTGATCTAGATTAGTTTGGCTGCGGTGGGCTTCATCCGATATACAAATCACATTACAGCGATCGGTGAGCAGCTTCGCGTCTTCGGTAAACTTATGAATGGTGGTTAAAAATACCCCGCCACTTTGGCGACCCTGTAACTTAGCGCGTAAATCGTCGCGGGAGGTCACCGTCTCTACAATTTGATCGCCAATGTATTCTTTGGCGTTGGTAAATTGTACCGACAGTTGATCGTCCAAATCGGTACGGTCGGTAATCAATACAATCGTCGGGCTTTCAAAGTCGATGCTTTTCATTAACAAGCGCGATAAAAATTGCATGGTAAAACTTTTACCGCAACCGGTGGCGCCAAAGTAGGTGCCGCCTTTACCGTCTCGTATGGAATCGTCCCCTTCAAAGCCGCCGTTGCCATCGGGTATTTTTCGATGGTCTTTGATGCTTTGATAAAGCTTGGTGGCCGCATAATACTGGGGGTAGCGACACACAATTTTAACTTCTTGTTTGCTCTTATCCGGAAAGTAAATGAAGTGGCGTATCACTTCCCGTAAGCGGCGCTGATCGAACAAGCCCAGTAACATGGTGTTAAGCGAGCTTAGGCCATCTTGACTGGTTTTTTCATTGCCGGTGATCTTGCCCCAGCCATAATAAAACTCATAGGGGGCAAACACGGTGCCCATTTTATTATTCACCCCATCACTAATCACACACAAAGCGTTGTACACAAACAACTGGGGAATATCACGGCGGTAGCGGGTACAAATTTGCACATAGGCTTCGTGAATGGTGGCCTTTTTGCGAATCACGCTTTTAAATTCAAACAATACCAGTGGCAAGCCGTTAATGTATAAAATCCCATCGGGAATACGGTGCTCAACATCGCTATCAGGCACACTCTCAATTTTTAACTGATTCACCACCTTGTAAATATTGTTATCAATTTTGTAACGAGCCGGTGTTTCGCTTTGAATATATAACGCTTCTTGGTTTAGTGTGTGCTGAACTCGGTTTAGGTCACGGTAATCAATCAGGTGTATGTAAATGTCTTTTTGTTTGCTGTCTTCCCGTTTAAATACAAAGCCATCGCTCAGCCATTTACAAAAGGTTTTATTGCTGTCGTATAAGTCACTGGCGGGCAGCAACTCTAGCTTACGAATAATGCTTTCTACTTCATTACTGGTAATGCCTTCACCCGCGTACTGCTTATTAAGGTAAGCGCGCAAATCATCCTTAATCAGCACATTATCCGCCGAACAAGCACCGTTTGTATTATTCGAAAGGTCATCCCCAATCATATGGGGATAGCCTTGCTCACCCAATAATTGAATGATAGCGCTTTCTAAGTCGGCTTCGGTAAACTTGTTCATTGAAAATCCTTTTCCATTAAAATTAGGCCGAAGCTTTGTTGTGATCGGGGGCGGTGTCCATCTCAGGTAAGCGCAGCTCACCGGAAATGAGTTTGGGTAGAAGGGTGTCGCGGAGTTTTTCTAGTTCATTATTTTGCTTGAAATTACAGCCAATTTTATTTAATGAAGTTCCTGTTATTAACTGATACTGATTTAAAACCGTGTCAGGAGGCACTACGCACACCATATTGGTTACAACTTCAGGGCGGATAGCTGGGTATGCGGCTCCATCAGCTAATCTAGCAAATTCATTTATGACATCATCCTGTGTTAGCAGGAAATATAAGTATGCTCTCCTGTTTTCAGTTAGTGGTGCCATAACAGCAAAGCCTGTGCTGCCAGTGAGCCCTTCTTGATGAACATAAGCAAACGATCTATTGCCTGGGCGAACTAAACCAATAATTGTATCGTTCTTTTCTAATATTCTTCGTGCCCGACTAGGAGCTTCATCGTAACTATAAGAAATAGTCTCCTCTATATTGCCATTTTTCGCATTGGCTAAGTCAATATACTCGACCACTTTGGGGGCGTTTTTCTTTGACCATGATTGTGGATTTGTTTTTGCCACATCATTTACAGACCCAACTTCCCACCCCTTAGGCACCCACCCCAATTCATCCGTTTCTTCAAACTCGCTGGGAAACAATGCGCGCAAGTGTTCGGGCAAACTCTGAGTGAGTAAGTCGGATACTTGATCGGTGTCGGTATTAGTGTCGGCCCCATTATTTGAATGGCTGTGGGCAGATTTTGTAGCGTGCGACTGTGTTTGTGACGGCGTATGTAAAGGCGTTTGAACAGCGCCTTGCTGAGCTTCTTGATTGGCCGGTGCTGATTGGGCTTTTTGCTGGGCACGCATGGCTGCCCGACGTTCGGCTTTCTTTTTCAGCGGTTCAGGAATTTCATTGCCCGCTTCTAATGCGTTATCAATGACAGGATCAAAATCCACAAACCAGCTTTTGAACAAGGCTTGCGCCATTTGTTCTAGGGTTTGGTTGGTTTGGCGGTTTAGTTGGATTTTTTTATCCAATGATAATAGGTTGGATTCAATAAACTTCTTCAGACCATTTGGTGGTATGGGGATCGGTATTTTTTTAACATCGGAAAGATTTAGAGTCTTCTGAACAGTTGTATTCGCTCTGGAATCTAGGAAATGCTTCGTAAACTCTGTTTGAAGGCAGATATTTATCCAGTCAGCTCCAATATCTTCCGAAGCCCGAATGACTGCGACTGCTCGTGGAACGTTCCACCCTGCCAATTGTTTCGGGGCAACAATACTTTGTCCGGTAGAACCAACCAAGGTTAATAAAACTTCGCCCCCTTGCAATCTAGTTCTAGAAAACTTACTTTCAATTTCGGGTGTCACTTTAAGAACTGTTGATAGATCTAGCTGTCCGTTACCAAAGTTATTAACTCTAATAATTGGTACTCCAGCATCAGTATGCTGACCTGGCTGAACAATACCGTACGAAATAACTTTATCAGATGTACAGTCTAAGAGGGTTTTGGCTGACCAGCCCTCTGGTAAGGACGGTATTAGCTCACTCCCCATAACCCAACACCTCCAAGTTCTGGCGAATGGTTTTATCCAACTCTTCCGCTTCTTTCATTTGCCCATAAAGGGTTTGGCTCAGGTTTTTCATTTTAACTTCAAACGGAATGCCATCGTCTTCTAATTCAGCCGCGCCCACATAGCGCCCTGGGGTGAGCACATAGTCATTGGCTTTTATGTCATCCAGTGAGGCGGATTTGCTGTAACCGGCTACGTCTTGGTATGTTTCTAAATCACCGGAGCCATCCTTTTCTTCCCCGCGCCATGCGTGATAAGTGCCTGCAATTTTGGCAAGGTCATCATTGGTGAGTTCTTTATGTACACGGCTGGCCATGGTGCCCATTTGGCGCGCGTCGATAAATAAGGTTTCGCCTTTGCGGTCGCGCCTTTCTATTACGCCCTCTTTGTTTTTAACTTGGCCTTTGTTTTTGGTTAAAAACCATAAACACACAGGGATTTGTGTGGTGTAAAACAATTGCCCTGGCAGTGCGATCATGCAATCGACATGGTCGTTATCGATGATCTCCTGACGAATATCACCTTCGCCGCTGGTGTTTGAACTCATAGAACCATTGGCCAATACAAAACCGGCGGTGCCGCTTTCTGAAAGCTTGCTGAGCATGTGGAGTATCCATGCGTAGTTGGCGTTGCCTGTTGGCGGTACGGTGTAGCCACCCCAGCGTGGGTCGTCAGTAAGTTCGTTGTCGGCGCGCCATTGTTTTTGATTAAACGGCGGGTTGGCCATGATGTAATCGGCTTTTAAATCGGGGTGTTGGTCTTTAAAAAAGGTGTCGCCTGCTACCTCACCTAGGTTGCCCGCAATGCCGCGGATGGCCAGGTTCATTTTTGCCAGTTTGTAAGTGGTGCTGGTGTATTCTTGCCCATAAACCGAAATGTCTTTTTGATTACCGTTATGGCTGTTAACAAACTTAATGGATTGAACAAACATACCGCCTGAACCACAGCAGGGATCGTATATTTTGCCCTTAAAAGGTTCGAGCATTTCGGCTAATAAAGCCACCACGGATTTTGGGGTATAGAACTCGCCCCCGCCTTTGCCTTCGCTTGCGGCAAATTTACCAAGAAAGTATTCGTAAACTCGACCTACAAGGTCTTCTTCGCTCATGTGGCATTCGTTGGCAAGGGTGTCGATGTTGTTAATGGTATCTAACAAGGCTGCCAGCTTGCTGTGGTCTAACCCTAGGCGTGAAAAGTAGTTATCGGGTAGGGCACCGGCCAATGATTGGTTGGTTTTTTCGATGGTGTGAAGGGCGGTATCGATTCGTAGGGCAATATCATCTTGTTTGCTGTGTTTGATGATGGTGTCCCAGCGCGCGTCTTCGGTTAAATAGAAAACGTTGCTTTGGGTGTAAAACGGCACCATATCGACAAATTGTTCTTTGCCATCGTCGATTAGGGCTTGGCGGTGGGTTTCAACTTGTCGCTGATGAATTTAAGGAAGATCAAACTTAATACAATGTGCTTGTATTCAGATGATTCTACCGAGCCCCGTAACTTGTTGGCGCTGTCCCATAGGGATTCTTCAAATGAGGTGGTTTGTTTCGCTTTTTGTTTTTGCTTTTTTTCAGCCATGAAGTTCTTCTATGTATCCGTAACGTGTTGCTGTGTATCGATATTTGTAGTGATCATATCGTACCAGAATTTGTCAGTATGTTGCCTGATTGTTCGTAAAAGTTAAGGTATTTAAAAGCAGATGTTTTGCTGGTGGTTGTTTGACCGTAAATGACCGGTCTAGAAGGAGAGTAAAAGGGCTAAAAGGTGAATAAATAAGCAGGTTATAGGTGGGAAAATAAAAAATTACGCTCTCTCTATATGACTCTAAACATGTCGATAGTGCTCGATATATGACTCTAAATATTTTTAGGTGTGACACTAGAGTCATATATCGAGTAGTAATAGGGGTTTTTAGGGAAAATCTGATTCATATATCGAGAGTCTTATATATAACCATACCCTGTGTAAATCTATCTCCTAGTTTAAGTTGCTTGGATTATTGTTTTTCTTCTATCGAATTGAATTTTCGAATAACTTCTTTAATGAGTGCCCCTGTTGATGATGTGAGGTTGCTTAGAATACTTTTATCGATTGCTTGGATGGGCTGACTTGTATCTGTATTGGATAAATTTTCTTTTAGGTAATCCCCTAGGCTCTTGATAGCGCATTCCACATTTTTAATATCTTTGTGTACTCCAAACTTTAGGAGAAGATTAATTGAATGTATTTTAAGGGTGATAAGTAACATCCTATTCCAGTTTTCACCTCTGTCCTTGTTTGCTACCTCTATTTTATTTTGTAATGACGCTAGCTCGTGAATATTTGTGAGAATTTCTTGAAGCGCTTGAAGTCTGCGCTCTCGATCTTCTCTTATTCGGGCATTCTTGTTGAAAACTCTTTGAGCAAAGTAAGCTGCTCCAAAAATCGACAAGACGGTTACCACAGTGCTAATGGCCCAGCGCCAAGTTTCAGGGGTGTTTATACAGTCAAAAAAGCTCATCCATGTGCCTCTGGGGGGTTGAGTGTTAAATGTTTGATAGAAATTAAGATTATCGTAATGCTTCAGTGTTGAATAGATTTTGTGGGAATTAATCGTGGCTTGATTTTTATTCAGGCTTTGAATGACAATTTTTAATTGAAAACTTAGTTAAGTAAACGGCTAAAGGTAACCATAAGGGTGACCAATTTTAACTTTCCAAAAAAATAATAGTGGTTACTTACGGGGAGAGTGTTGTATTTAATGGTGGCCCCTCCCTGACTCGAACAGGGGACCTACCGATTATGAGTCGGGTGCTCTAACCAACTGAGCTAAGGGGCCATTTCTTAAATGCGACCATTAGGATTGCCCTAATGATGTAAACATAAAAAAAGAGCAGGGATTATAATGTCCGTTGCTCTTCTTGCATAGACCTAGACCAATAAAAATTGGCCTAAGTTTATGATTTCTTAGGTTTTTACTCGTCTAAGAAAGAACGTAAATGGTCACTGCGTGATGGGTGACGTAATTTACGAAGTGCTTTGGCTTCGATTTGACGAATACGCTCACGAGTAACGTCAAACTGTTTGCCTACTTCTTCTAGTGTATGGTCGGTATTCATATCAATACCAAAACGCATACGCAGTACTTTCGATTCACGAGCCGTTAGGCCGTTCAGTACACCGCGCGTCGCATCGGTCAGGCCTGTTTCTGTGGCACAATCGATTGGGCTATCGCCGTTTACGTCTTCGATGAAATCACCTAGGTGGCTATCTTCGTCATCACCGATTGGTGTTTCCATTGAGATAGGCTCTTTAGCGATCTTAAGTACTTTACGGATCTTGTCTTCAGGCATGTCCATACGCTCGGCCAATTCTTCAGGAGAGGCTTCACGGCCCATTTCTTGAAGCATTTGACGGCTAACACGGTTCAGTTTGTTGATTGTTTCAATCATGTGAACCGGTATACGGATAGTACGTGCTTGGTCAGCAATCGAACGTGTAATTGCTTGACGAATCCACCATGTAGCATAAGTCGAGAACTTATAACCACGACGGTATTCAAACTTGTCTACGGCTTTCATTAGGCCGATGTTACCTTCCTGGATTAGATCCAAGAACTGTAAACCACGGTTTGTGTATTTTTTCGCGATAGAAATTACAAGACGTAGGTTCGCTTCAACCATTTCTTTCTTGGCACGACGAGCACGTGCTTCACCAATCGATACACGACGGTTAATTTCTTTAATGTCAGAGATAGCTAAACCAACACGTTCAGCGATTTGACGAATTTTCTTTTGGCCGCGATCTAGGTCGTATTTGTGATTAATCAACGCTTTGGCTGAATCGCCCGCGTTATCGATTAAAGATTGAACCCAATCGATGTTGCCTTCACTGCCTTGGAAAGACTTAATGAAGCTTCTACGGTCAACTTTACATTTACGAGTACAGATCATCATGATTTGACGTTCTTGTACGCGAATGAAGTCTAGGTTGTCACGTGCGCTACCAACAAGTTCATCAAAGTATTTTGGTGATAACTTGATAGGAGCAAAAATTTCAGCAAGGTAGGCGTTTTCTTTGTCAGCTTGTTTGCTGCCGCGACCATGCTTTTCGATGGCTTTTTCAGTTTTAACTAACTGAACATCGATTTCGGCCATGCGACGCTTAACTTCAACTGGATCGGGTCCTGTTGGCGTATCATCGTCATCATCGGCTTCTGCTTTTTCTTTCTCTTTTTTCGCCGCTGCATCAACCGCTGAAATAGGAGTAGCAGGAACGGGATCGTCGTCGCTTGCATCAATAAAGCCGTTGAAAACATCACCAAGACGGTTGATCTCTTCATCAGCCATAGATTCTTCTACAGCGGTGAGTACTTTGCGTACTGCACCCGGGTAGTAAGATAGGGCGGCCATTACTTCACGAATACCTTCTTCGATTCGTTTGGCAATTACAATTTCGCCTTCACGGGTCAATAGCTCAACGGTACCCATTTCACGCATATACATGCGAACTGGATCGGTTGTGCGACCAACATCACTTTCTACAGCTGCAAGCGCCGCAGCAGCTTCTTCAATTGCCGCTTCGTCAGTGGTGATTTCACCCATGTTTAGTTCATCAGCATCAGGTGCGACTTCGGCAACCTTGATGCCGATGTCGTTAATCATGCGGATTATGTCTTCTACCTGTTCAGGGGTAGCAATGTCATCTGGGAGATGGTCATTTACCTGAGCATATGTCAGGTAGCCTTGCTCTTTACCTTTGGCAATGAGCTCCTTTAGACGGGACTGTTTTGTAGCGGCCATATATACCCTTGTTGTCCTGTACTGATGCGCGAATCAAACGCGAAATTATAGCGGTCTGTCTGCGGCTTATCCAGCGCATACTTGCTTAAGTGATTGATAATGGGGTCAAAAACCACGCTTTCAAGCGTATTTAGTCGAAAATGGGAAATTATTGCTGATCAATTACGGATTGGGGTCTGCTTGGCCCGTGAGTTCACTTAATCGTTTTTGATCGGCTTCGCTCAAATCACGCAGTTTACCGCCGCAATTTAGGAGTTTTGTATTCAGTAAATCCAGATCGAGCATATCTTTGGCCCAGCTAAATAGTTGCTGTTCCTGAGAGTGTAGATTTTTAAATCCACCTTGCACGATGGATTGTTTAATTATTCGTTTATTGATGTATTTGGCAGCCAAAATACGTAAGCGATGCAGGCAATCGTTGGCGGTTTGCTCTTGCTCTAGGTGGCCGTCTTTTTTGTTATGGTGCTCGGTTAGCTGATGGTATGTCTGGTAGTCGTCATCGGTAGCTAAAATGCTTAATGCATCCAGCAAACTATGTTGAGGCGATGCCTGTAGTTTACCGACCATGTTTCTGAGCAGTGTGGAGTAATGGCCGTTAAATTCTTGTAGAAAGGCAAGGTCGCCAAAGCTGCTTAATACTTGGGGGGCATGCAGCAAGATAGAGATGGTTTGCTTAATCAGAGCAGGTTCTTTGGTTTCTTCTACGCGGTGCTCATGTTGAGGTTCATCGTAGTCGTCATCTTGATGGTATGACGCATCATTTTCGTAGTGAGAGTAATCTTCGGCAGGCGCTTCATGCTGTTGCTGAGTGCTGGTTTGAATAACGTCTTGTTGTGCCGCTGCGTTGCGTCCTGCATTTTTACTGTTATTCGGTTTAGCCTCGTAATTCACTTTAGGCTGGGCGTCTGCCATGGCCTTTAAGTCGGTCACATCTATATGGGTGATTTCAGCAAGGTTTTGCCAAAACAGGCTTTTAAGTGCGATGCCTGGGATTTGCTGAATCATGGGTCCGGCTAGTTTGGCAAGGCGCGCACGACCTTCGATGCTTTCAGGGTCTTCAATGTCGGCTTTAAGTTGTTTGATCATGTATTCGGCAATGCCCAGTGCGTTACCGATGCGTTGCTCGAAACCTTCCTTGCCTTCTTTGCGAATAATGGTGTCAGGGTCTTCGCCGTCGGGTAAAAACAAAAAGCGAATCTGCTGGCCATCTTCCAAAATGGGAAGGGATTGCTCTAGGCCACGTTTGGCGGCTTTTCTACCCGCTTCGTCACCGTCAAAGCAAAAGATAACTTCAGGGGCAATTTTAAATAATTTTTGCAGATGCGTTGGACTGGTGGCTGTGCCCAGTGTGGCCACGGCGTAATGCAGGCCGAACTCATGCAGTGCCACCACATCCATATAGCCTTCAACTACTAAGAAGCGCTTAAGTGGCTGGCGGATTTGTCTGCACTCATAAAGGCCGTATAGCTCTTGGCCTTTATTAAAAATGGGGGTTTCTGGGCTGTTTAAATATTTGGGTTTGTCATCCCCCAGTGTGCGCGCACCAAAAGCAATTGTGCGGCCTCGAACATCGCGAATGGGAAATACAATGCGGTTTCTAAATCGGTCATATGAGCTGCCGTTGTCTTTAACAACCAGCATGCCAGTGTCCACAAGGCCTTTGTGTTTTTCGTCATCAACCTGGTTGTTGCTGTCCAGCTCTATGGTGTTTTTTAGATTGTCCCAGCCTGGTGGCGCGTAGCCAATATTGAAAAACTTGGCTGCGGTACCTGATAGTCCGCGGTTTTTTAGGTAGTCCACCGCAACTTGTTTGCCTTCATGAAAGCGCAGTTGCTGCTGGTAGTATTCGTTTGAACTGCCCATTAGCTCATAAAGGCTAACGCGCTCTTGCTGTTGTTTCTGCTGGAAGGGTGAAACTTCTTCTTTAGGTACTTCCATTCCAACGGAGTCGGCAAGCAAGGTCACAGCCTCAGGAAAGTCGATGTTGTCATATTCCATTACAAAGCCAACAGCGTTGCCTTTTGCGCCACAACCAAAGCAGTAATAAAACTGTTTGTCAGATGCGACGGTAAACGATGGGGTTTTTTCGTTGTGGAATGGGCAGCATGCGCTGTGATTTTTTCCGGCTTTTTTTAAGCGGATACGACTGTCTACCACGTCTACAATGTTTACGCGTGATAAAAGATCATCGATAAAATTTTGGGGGATTCGGCCAGCCATAGGCCCTTTAGATTGCCAAAGAGAAGCTCATTAAGCGAGCTTGTCTTTAACCAATTTACTGATGGCACCCATATCGGCTCGTCCTGCAACTTGTGGTTTAACAAGTCCCATAACTTTACCCATATCTTGCATGCCAGAGGCACCGCTATCTGCTACTGCTTGAACCACAATGGCAGATAACTCTTCCTCGGATAGGGCTTCCGGAAGGAAGTCCTGAATAACGCTAACTTCGTAATGCTCTACTGCTGCAAGCTCATCTCTGCCTGCATCTTCATACTGCTTAATAGAGTCACGACGTTGTTTTACCATCTTGTCCATGATGGCAAGAACACGAGCGTCATCCAGTTCGATGCGTTCGTCAACTTCAACACGTTTGATCTCGGCCATAATAGAACGAATAGCTTGCGTAAGAGGTTTGTCTTTCGCGCGCATAGCAGTTTTCACTGCATCTTTAAGAACTAGTATTAGGCTTTGATCAGTCATGACTTGTCTCTTATCAGTGCTTAGTAAAGACGAGTCATTTTGCGTGTTTCACGCGAAACTTTTTTAGCGTGACGCTTAACAGCGGCTGCTTTTTTACGCTTACGTTCAGTTGTAGGCTTTTCAAACTGTTCGCGACGACGTACTTCTGAAAGTACACCCGCTTTTTCGCATGAACGTTTGAAGCGACGTAGTGCTACGTCAAATGGCTCGTTTTCTTTTACTTTAACTTGTGGCATATAAATTACCTTTGTATCCGTTGACTAAAATAGACGGCAAAGCCCATCTATTTGGAATCTTTTGCTCGCACTGATGCGGTGAACAACCACACAGGCCCTATTGAGGCGGGGAATTCTACTTGTTTTGCAAGGTAAATGCAAAGCTAGAATCAGTATAGTTGAAACCCCCTAATATGGCGCTTAATCCCTTATGTTTACTGGGCTATGGTGTTATTGGCTGGCTCTAAGTAGAATAGCCAACGCGAAAAATAGTGAGGTTGGCATGCGAGTTTTAGCCATAGAAAGCAGTTGCGATGAAACAGGTATCGCCATATATGATTCAGAGAAGGGGCTATTGTCCCATGCACTGTACAGTCAGGTGGAAATGCACGCCAATTATGGTGGTGTAGTCCCTGAATTGGCCAGTCGCGATCATATACGCAAATCCATACCGCTTATTAAGCAGGTATTAAAAGAAGGCAACTGCCGTTCTGACGATTTAGACGGCATTGCCTACACATCTGGCCCCGGTTTAGCGGGCGCTTTGCTGGTGGGGGCTTGTTTAGCTCGAAGCCTGGCCTGGAGCTGGGGGCTGCCAACGTTAGCTGTGCATCATATGGAAGGGCATTTATTAGCGCCTTTGCTGGAAGACCCTGCACCAGATTTTCCTTTTGTGGCTCTGCTGGTAAGTGGCGGCCACACTCAATTGGTTGATGTTAAAGGCATTGGTCAATATGAATTATTGGGTGAAAGCATTGATGATGCGGCTGGTGAGGCGTTCGATAAGACCGCTAAAATGATGGACCTGCCTTATCCCGGCGGGCCCCATATAGCGAGATTAGCGGCGGATGGTGTCGAAGGGCGCTTTAAATTTCCCCGCCCCATGACCGATCGCCCAGGTTTGGATTTTTCTTTTAGCGGTTTAAAAACATCGGCTCGAAACACCATCCTTAAATGCAAAGATGAAACAGGTTTAACCGATCAAGATAAAGCGGATATCGCTTTAGCCTTTGAGCAGGCAGCAGTCGATACCATGGTAATTAAGTGTCGTCGTGCATTAGAGCAAACTGATCGTAAGCGCTTGGTGATAGCGGGTGGTGTCAGTGCGAATAAGTATTTACGGCACAAGCTTGAAGAGTTAATGACTAAGAAGCGTGGGCAGGTGTATTACCCAAGACCCGAATTTTGTACAGATAATGGCGCCATGATTGCGTATGCCGGCTGCCAAAGAATGAAGGCGGGTCAAAAAGATGGGGATGAGATTGTGATTCATCCCAGGTGGCCAATGAGTGATTTACCCGCTATTTAAGGCGAAAACGTTATAAAGTTTGGGCTGCCGGGCTAGAGAGCTTGTTAACTGATACCGTATTTTTAAAAATACACCCACGTAGGATGGGTTAGAGTCGAGTTTTACGAGACTCGTAACCCATCAAAAAAATTAATCTAGACGCAATAAAGCTCAGAAGTGAATAAATATGGATAAGGTGTTTGTAGAAGGTTTAGAGATCGAGACCATCATTGGTATCTATGATTGGGAGCGTGAGGTTAAGCAGATTGTTCGCATCGACTTAGAGATGGCGTGGGATAATAAGCCTGCTGCTAAAAGCGAGATGATTGAGCACGCGTTGAATTATAAAAACGTATCAAAGCGTTTAATCAGTTTTATTGGTGAAAGTGAATTTTTATTGGTTGAAACCATGGCTGAGGCCATCGCCCAAATAATACTGATCGAATTTAATGTGCCTTGGCTAAATCTTAAATTAAGCAAGCCTGGTGCGATTAGAGGTGCAATTGCTGTGGGAGTTCAAGTGGAACGAACAAAAGACGACATAGAAGGTTTAGATGTTTATAAGCCTCAGCCAAGTGTGATCGAGGAAACGTAAACAGTGGCAATTGTATATGTAAGTATTGGCAGTAATATCGAAAAAGAAAAAAACATTAAAGTGTGCTTACAAGAGTTGGCTCAGCATTTTAATGGCTTAGAATTATCGCCTATTTATGAAAGCGAATCGGTAGGTTTTGCTGGGGATACATTTTACAACCTTGTGGCTAAATTTGAGACAGATCTGGCGGTAGGTGAGTTAAGTAAGTCTTTAAAAGCAATTGAAGACAAGTACGGCAGAGATCGATCAGGACCAAAGTTCAGTGGCCGTACATTGGATATTGATATTCTTACTTACGATGATTTGGTGGGTGATATTGATGGGGTGCAATTACCCCGTGATGAAATTACAAAAAATGCATTTGTTTTATTGCCGCTGGTAGATATCGCCCCGGATGTTATGCACCCAGAGCAGCAGGTGACTTATGCGCGCTTATGGTTTTTCTTTGATAAAGATTCGCAGAAGTTGTGGCGGGTAGAATTATAAGTAAGCGTATTTTTTAAAATACGTATATTTGATCGGGCAGAGGGTTGCCCTCGTACGAGCGCAGTTTCTGCGCGATTTATTTCTTATCATTCTTTTATATTCAATATCTAGCTATGGGTGGTTCTTCCCCCGTCTACGTTTATTATTTGCCCGTTGATGTAATCATTTCGGCATAAAAATAAAACAGTATCAGCAATATTTTTCTCGTTTCCAAGGCGCTGCATTGGAATTTTTTTAAGTATGTCTTGTTGTGCTTGAGACGGTGCATTCCCTTCGTTTTCTGGCCATAGTATCGCGCCAGGGCTAACGCCATTGCATCGCAGTTGATGACCATGATCTTTTGCTAGTGATAGGGTGAGGCTTTTTAATGCAGACTTACTTGCACAATAGATTGGATGATCTTCTAAGGTACGATCAGCGTGAATGTCGATCAGATTGATTACAGATCCATGATTAACCACAAGAAGATCCAATAAGGCTTGAGTTAAAAAGAAAGGGGTTTGAACATTGGTTGAAAATATCGATTCCCACTCATCTTTATTCGCTTTAGGCCAAGGGGTTGGCGAAAAAACAGACGCGTTGTTAACCAGAACGTCCAATGAGTCAGTATGGTTTTTAACCCAGTTGCTGATCGTGGTCACTTGATGATGGTTTTTTAAATCAGCAGGAAATATCAGGCACGAATTTTCTCGGATATTATTGAGTTTCTGACTCAGAGTTTCAGCAGCTTCTTTGCTTTTTCCATAATGTAAAAAAATATCATAGCCGGCTTCATGTAAAGATTCTACGATGGCGGCGCCTATACGCTTGGCCCCACCGGTTACTAGCGCTGTTTTTTTCATGTTTTATTCATCTAAATGTAATTGTTTTTGTTGTGGCATGGCTTCTTGAATGGCAGCTATTCTAGCGTCTTCAATGGCTTTTCCAATTTCAGGGCCAGGCAAACCAGACGCCGAAATGGCTTTGGCATCGATACTATTAGCCGCATCGAATAACGCTGAAAGGTAATCCATTTGTTTGTATGGCGTACTTTCAAACCCCGTTCGGCCACGTGCATCTGCTTTGCTGGCCAGCAAGATTTTATTGAAACGCTCAGGTTTTCTTAGTGCATCTGTTTGCTTGAAGACTTTAAAAACCGTGCTTGCTTTTAATTCAAACGCCCTGTGTATATGGGTATGAAATTCAGAAGTTTTTAACGCAAGTTCTTTGTGTTTATTGGGGACTTTTAGTCGATTGCATAGTTTTTGGATCGGTTTGATACCAAGTTTTTCATGGCCAAAGTGTTTAGGCCAATCTTCTTGTTTGGTTTTTGCTTTTCCTAAGTCATGCATTAATGCAGCAAAACGCAGATCGGTGTCCGAACTTAATGAACTAGCTTGCTCAAGTGACAATAAGCTATGAATCCCAGTATCAATTTCGGGGTGATGCTTTTCGGGTTGTGGTACACCAAATAATGCATCCAGTTCGGTAAAGCAAACTTGTAATGCACCGCATTGTTTTAATATATCAAAGTATATCCATGGGCTTTTTTCGCTTAAGGCTCGCTCGGTCTCTACCCAAACTCGTTCGGGTGTTAAGAGCTCTAGCTCACCGCTTTGGCTAAGTGCCTTCATTAGTTGCAGGGTTTCATCGGCGACAGTAAAGCCTAGGTGATGAAAACGGGCAGCAAAGCGTGCCACTCTTAAAACACGTAAAGGGTCTTCATTAAACGCAGGGCTGACATGGCGCAGTATTTTGTTGCTTAAATCTTGCTGGCCATTGTAAGGGTCAATAATGTTACCAAGCTCGTCTTGAGCCATGGCATTGATTGTTAAGTCTCGGCGGGTTAAGTCGTCTTCTAATGTGACTTCTTTGCCAAAATCCACTGAAAAGCCTTGATAGCCTTTACCGCTTTTTCTTTCTGTTCTGGCCAGTGCGTATTCTTCTTGGGTTTTGGGGTGCAAAAATACAGGAAAGTCTGCGCCCACTTGTTTGTAGTCATTCGATATCATTTCTTCTGGGGTGCTGCCGACTACCACCCAGTCGTTATCTTTAACGGGAATATTAAGTAAATGATCGCGAACGGCGCCGCCGACAAGGTAGGTTTTCATGTTTGGCTTTATATGGGTGGTTAATTTAAGCGGTGTATTACGCGCCCACGGCGTTAATATCACCCTACAGGTTGTTGACTGAGATTCAGTTTACATGAAAAAACCAGAAAGCGTGATGACTATAAATTGGTAGTCGCACGCATAAAAAAACGGGCCGAGGGCCCGTTTGGTATAGCAGTGGAGTTAGTCTTTAGAATTCAACACCAAATTCAAATGCAACGCCTGCTTCTTTTTCAGGGTCACTCGCATTTGCCATAAGGCCTAAATTGATATGAACAGCCAGCGGCGAGAAGCCAATACCAGCTGTTACAATATCTTGGCCTGAAGCGGCAAGGTTAGCTCGATAGCCCGCTCGAAGTTGCAAGATTCGAAGTAGATTCAGCTCAGCACCCAGTGACGCGTACTGTGTGGCGTCTTCAAATGCAATCGGATCGTTTTCAGTTAAATCTAAATCAAATGCTACTTTTGTCCAATTCGTTTTATGGCTTACACCAGCACGTATCATTGGGGAAATGCTAATTGTCTCACCGTTTGAGCTAGCGAAGTCTTTAGACATAAGGTTTTTGATGACTAAGCCTGCCTGAAATTGTTTTTCAGCGCCAAATTGATAGGCAGCACCAATATCCATGTTGAACGTAGAATATTCCTCTGTGTTATCACTAACAGCGTCTTCGTCGAAATCAACTTCATTTCCATTTTCATCTTTACCATCTAATTCAAAGATGTAATCAAATACAGTCACCATTTGAAGTTTTGGCGTGATCCCAAAAGCGATATCATGGCCTGAAATATTAAATACACGACTAGCAGTTAAGCCCACATCAGCGATCCCGGCACCAATCATATGAACGGTAGAGTTTAATTGAGCATCCCCTGCGATTAGCTCACCACCTTCAAATATAATAGCTTCACCATCGTCAGCGGCAGTAGAAGATCCGCCATAGTTATAACCCGTTAATGATGCTTGAGCGGTGTTCAAGTCATTAATTGCATCTTCAACCGCATCAATTTGTGTTTGAGTGGCGCCAACACCTGCTGCTTCAAGATCTGCTTGTGCAGTGACAAGTGTGCTTGTTGCAGATGTTACACCGACTACGTTTATTAAGTAGCCATCAGTGGCCTGGGTATAGTTACGAAGCTGATCTGTATCTGATTGCGGAACAATAATCCTCCCTGAAAAGACGCCTTGAACGCCAGTGCTGAGAGCCATTGAGAATTTTTTACTTGGAATTGCAACCGCAAGGTTGCCTCCTAAATTAAGTCTTAAAGCTCGATTGTTCAAATCATCAAGGTCGGTTGCAACTGCGTCTGCATAAAGAACTAAGTCTGAATCTGCAGGTGTAGAAGCGAGGTCATCGTTACTGATTACGGTGCCACGTAAACCATCAACTTTATTTGATAAGGCAGTGTTGGCATTACCTAAGTCTTGGGCGTCATAGGTTCCGCCATTTGAGGATATATCTGCGGTGATAGTTGCTACTAATTCAGCCGCTGTCGCAACACCTGGTAAACCATTTATGTCATCAGATGCGATGTCTAAAGTGTCGCTTAATAAATCAATATTTGTTTTGCCCGTACCTGGAGCTAAAGGACTTTCGGTGTCAAAATCATCTACTTCGTCTATAAAATCATCTTCATCTGAAAATGACCCGCCAATTGGAATGTTTAGACCAAAATGATCGTCTTCACGGGTATTGGCTAGAAGGGCTGGATTAAATTGAACTGTACTGGCGACTTCTGCTGATGAAACCCCTGTTCCACCCATTGCCATTGAACGAGCATCGGTGGGTGCAAACGGAAGTGCTGTGACTTGCAGTGAGGCCAATGATATCGCTGCCCCCAATAGAATTTTTTTATTCATGCTGT
>ERZ1027231.169-NODE-169-length-32004-cov-17.321919_pt1 | contig 32004 bp, 38 predicted proteins | sample MGYA00520866_ERZ1027231 | MGnify/ENA primary metagenome ERZ1027231 (study PRJEB33311, sample SAMEA4378411) | marine metagenome | biome: Marine biome; feature: Fjord; material: Water | collected 2014-07-20T08:00:00Z/2014-07-... | depth 75 m ...
TGGGTTGAGGTTTTTGTTTTATGTCACAAAAGAAATTCTTGGAATCGGTCGATAAGGTCATCGTGGGTCTTAACCAAGAGCGTGAAGAGACGCAGGTCATGGCAAAGACCTTTTTCAGGGTACTCACTCATCGATTGCCTAAAGGGCGTAAGCCTGAAGACGAAGAAATTCAGGCGGCGGTGGAGCAGCTTAAAGATGTACATCGCATGGCTGGATTATTAATTTTTGCCACCCTGCCAGGTAGCGTGATTACCTTGCCTGCTATCTATGCGGTGGGTCGACGCTTTGGTATTGAGTTTTTACCCAGTGCTTTTCAAAAAAATGAGGAAGATGACGAATCCTCCAATTTAGAGGCAGATAGAAAAAATACAGATTAACGATCAGTATTCCTGTCTGCTTTTAAGCTCTAAGCCACAACTCATCTTCAGATATAGCCTCAACAGGGAATGTTTAGACACACCCTGAGTGTTGGTATGAGCGGCTGTAATAATTTAAGTGTGAGTTTCAAGCATGGCCGCTAGAAAATTGAGTTGATTGCACTTTGGTAATCAACCAGCATGTAAGGCGTTTAACCATGTCATGCACAAAATTTTATGTTTCCCTGACTTCCATTCTTTTTACGATTTTCCTTTCTCAGTCTGTTTACGCGCAAGATAAAATACAACTGACTACGTCCGAATGGGAGCCTTACCTTGGGGCTGGGTTACCCAATCAAGGATACGTGGCTGAGCTGATTAAGCGCGTATATGAAGTGGTTGATAGAGACGTTGAGTTGATTTTTCTTCCTCTAGCTAGAGCCAAGCGAAAGGCTCGCGAAGGAGTGGTTGATGGCTTCGCGCCCATTGAACATGCCTTCAAAGAAGATAAAAAGTTTTTGTTTTCGGATCCATATCCTGGAGATTATGTAGGGCTATTAAGGCGTAAAAATGAAAATACGCATGCAGTTAAGGCGCTGGCCTCGCCGCTGCAAACTTTGCAGGCGCTAAAAGGTGCAAATTTTGGCGTGTTATTAGGCTCCTATAGTGCCTACTCTTTGGATGCCAGTTTAAACTTGTCAAAGGTGGTTAAGCATACTCAGTTACTGGACCTGTTGTTTCGTGATCGTATTGATTACGCCATCATTGATAAATACACCGCAGCAGATTTGATGGTGACTAAACAGCCTCACTTAATTGGAGCCTTCGAATTTATCTCACCACCACTTTGGCAGAATGACTTTAGAGTCGCATTTTCAAAAAAAAGGCCCAGCGCACAGAAAAACCGTGCTGATTTTAATCTAGGGTTGAAGCTATTGCAGCGCCAAGGGGAAGTGGAAAAGATTGCCTCTAAGCACGGACTATTCTTTCTTCCAAAATATAAAAAGGGAAAAACCCGCCTAAGAATTGCCACGGTTAACAACAATGACATGTTAATTATGCAAAAGCAGGCCAAGGAGTTTGAAAGGATTCATCCTGACATAGAATTGCAGTGGCGAATGTTAGATGAAAATGTGCTGCGCAAAAGGACACTCAGTGATCTAGCCATAGATGGTGGTGCATTTGACGTAGTGACCATAGGCTCGTTTGAAGCGCCGTTGTGGGCGAAAAAAGGCTGGCTCATGCCCATTGAAAGCGCCAATGATTACAATCATCAGGACCTGTTGAAACCCATAAAGGACAGTTTGTCTTATGAGGGGAGGCTCTATGCTTTGCCCTTTTATGGTGAAAGCAGCATGACCTATTACCGTAAAGACTTGTTCGAAAAGGCAGGGCTGATCATGCCCAATGAACCAACTTACCAACAAATATTAGCCTTCGCTAAAAAGCTGCATGACCCGGATCGAGAAGTGAACGGTATTTGTTTACGGGGTCAGGCCGGTTGGGGAGCCAATATGGCCTTTTTTAATACCCTGGTAAATTCTTTTGGCGGCGCCTGGTTTGACCAGCACTGGCAAGCCACCATTGACAGTGCACCCTGGAAGCAGGCGTTAACCCTTTATAAAACCCTGGCCAGCGAATATGGCCCTGAAGATATGACTCATAATAATTTCAATGAGAACCTGGAATTGTTCGCCCAGGGTCACTGTGCCATGTGGATTGATGCAACCGTTGCCGCCAGTACCTTATTTGACTCTAGGTTTTCTCAAGTGCATCAGCAGGTGGGTTTTGCCCAAGCCCCCATTGGAGTCACTAAAAAGGGCTCTCATTGGTTGTGGGCCTGGTCTTTAGCCATACCTGTGTCGTCAAAGGTGGCTCCGGCGGCGCTGAAATTTATTAGCTGGGCCACGTCTGAGCAATATATTGAGCAGGTGGCCGAAAAAGAAGGGCCCTTGGCGGTACCTCCTGGAACGCGTCTATCAACTTATCAGAATATGAAATACCAGCAACAAGCCCCTTTTTCCCAGTTTGTATTAAAAGCCATTCGCCAAGCGAACCCTGTGGACAATACCCTGCCTTATAGTCCCTATAACGGCATACAGTTTGTGGGCATAGCCGAATATCCTGCATTAGGGGATAAGGTGGGTTTGCTGGTGCAGCAAGTGATAAAAGGGGAGTTGGAGGTGGAGGATGCTTTAAAGCAAGCGCAGGATTTAGCCACCGAGCAAATGATTCGGTCAGGTTATTTACAAAATAACAAATAAGGTACTTCTGATGGGGACAGGCATAAAAAAAGGCCCCTAATTGAGACCTTTATCGTTACCAGCTACTAAAGCCAGCTTTACTTCTTGTTGCCCAAACTAATGTGCTTAGGGCCTGCAATGCCAACTTGGCCGCTTACCCCAGTATTAACCTGTTCAACTGCACCGCCTGCTTGCAAGAAGGCTCGTGTTTGCTCTTCTATTGTAAGAGAGGTTTCAACTGCATCAGGCTCTTTCTTTTTGGCCGTACGGGTTAGTGCTTTTTTTGCCATTGTATGGGCCTTCAAAGAATAATTTTGGTGGTTAATTATACATAAATTGGGCCTACTTTCAGATTTTTTTGTACGACTGCTATAATTATTTGTCATATTGATGCCAAGTTTTTGGTCACTGTTGTTAAATCTTCGATAAAACCTTCGTAAATGGTTGTAATCTAGCTGTTTTTTAAACAATTACTGTGAATAAGGGCCTAGTGTGCGAGCTCTATTTTTAGATTTTAATTGGGTTTTATGGGCTAAATACTTTTCTGCAATGCACGCTGCAGGGCTTTTGCGTTATAATTTGGCACTTTTCCATGATCCAAATTTAGAGTAGCTATATGAGCATTCAAGAAATATCCCTGGCCAATAATCAAAAGAAGCGTTTATTGAAGGCGGTGAAAGATCGGGCGGTATTGTTTGCGGATGACAATGGCGAATTGGTGGTTAATGTGGCCAATTATGAAGCGCTGAAAAAAGAATTAATAGTGGCCAGATCCATTAAGCCAAACCTAGAGTTAACACCTATCGAAGCCATCGTCGGTGAAGATGTACTGGACTTTAGCTCTGAATACTTTGTGTTCATTTAAATCCTTTAAGCTGGCGGATTCATTCTGTAATAGATAGAGCCGCCTTTCATCTGCGTCATCCCCCATTTCATTTCAGCTCTATTCTAGTTTCAATGCCCTTTAATCTAACCGTGTCTTTTATTTGCAGATTATTCCTTTTATGGTGTGGTTGGATTAAGCCTCCAATAAGACAGGGATAGCATGACATGGCAGAACTAAATTCACTCGAAGCCATAAGGGCGGTGTTGGGAGAGCCTCGTAGTACGGCGCTTAAAAAAATCTACACAGAGTTAAATTCAAGGATGAAAGAATTTATCTCTCGCTCGCCTTTGGTAATGATGTCTACGGTAGATGAAGAGGGTTGGCCTACCATCTCGCCCCGAGGAGATGCGCCAGGCTTTGTGCATAGCCCAGATCCAGCTACTTTACTGATCCCTGAATACAAGGGTAATAAGCTGGCATTTTCGCTGCAGAACCTGCTGGTTAATAACAAGGTTGCTCTGTTATTTACGCTGCCTGGGGTGAGTGAAGTCTTACGAGTACATGGTACTTGCCGAATATTAAAAGATCCCGAATTGTGTCAGCAGTTGGCATCAAACTCTCAAGCCGCTCTGATGGTGATAGAGGTTAGTGTCGTTAATGCTTATTTTCATTGTGGTAAAGCCATGTTGCGCAGTCAGGCTTGGAATAACGACGCTTGGCCTGAGCCTATGAAGGTGTCATTGGGCTTGGAAGTGGCTGAAAACAGCAAACAGCCTAAAGAATTTGCAGCCGATTATGATAAAGGCGTTAACGAACGTTATGTGACAGACCTTTAATCTTTAGTTTTTGCATTATGCCACCTAACTTGGGAATCATAATGCAAATACCCTTTTCCTTTTTTTGATTATTTGTTCCCTCCCCTTGTGGTTAGGCCTACCTTTAGCTGGAATGGCTATTGCTCTGGTATTACTGTGACCTAAGGATTTTGTTATCTAAAGGTTTACACATTAATACGGGGTCCTTACATGCAAGTTAATTCAACAAATTATATTGCCATATTAGGCTTTGCCGATTATTGCAGTGAAGAAAATATAAAAATGGTGCAGCAGGTTACCACTGAAATGGCTCAATTGGGTTATGGCATTTGTATGGGAAATATAAGTGGGACTTTCGAGTGTGCCCTTGAAAAAATGGCTGAGTATCAGGGTGAAAGCTTGCTGGTTTTAGAGCGTAGTGTGCAGCAGCCCGTACCTAGATGTGCTCAGGTACTGTTGGTGGATAATGCTGAATTAAAACATCGGATGATTGCTAGTATGTGCGTGGGGGCAATTGTCATTGGTGGCGCGCAGGGCACGGCTCATTTGGTTAAGTGTGTGTTAGATCTTGAGAAGCCTATTGCTGTGGTTGATGGTAGTGGCAGTCTAGTGAATCGTTTAACTTACCCAGCAATTAAAATGGTTGATAACGCCGAGGCAGCTTGTGATCACGTTGTAAACATTCGGCATTAATCATATTGAGAAAGGTGGATATAAGTTTAGAGGTGCCCAGGGATTAGAAGGGCACTGAGTGGGGTCTAGGTTTTAATGTTAGGCCTCTGCGGACGTTAACGTTTTTAATGACCTTAAGAACAAACCAAGTCCGCCAATCGCCAAAACCAGAATGCTCATTAAATCAAATGCACTCATATGAGTGAAACTGAATCGTATGGAGGCAATCACACCAAAGATAAGTGCACTGGTGCCCCCAATAGATAATATCCAGCCTAATGGGTTGCGAGAGTTGTAAAAGATAATGCCGATGCCAATCATAAATGGAAACATAACCATGCCACTGGTGACCCCATACTGGCTTCCGTAGGCTGAAAAACCGTATAAACGGGCCCCCATACCAAAACTTGAAGTGACTGCGATGCTATTTAACAATAGGTAAAAGCCCCCACACATCATGATCAGTCCCAGGAAAAAATGGCCTACGCCTCCTGAAGTGCCGCCTGCTCCATTCATAAAAACATCCTTTATTTAATAGTATTTTAATGCATCAATATTAATGAATTGGCCTGTTATATGCCAGAGTGATTCGCCGCTATATATTGGCCGCTGAGGCTATAAAACACATACAGGTTTTGCTTCTTAATATCTTTAATCTGCTTGTTTTTATACTGTACTACCCATTCAGGGCCTTTAGAGAATACCTTTTTATCGGCTTTGATGGCGGTGGCCGATAACCAACTTTTGTTTAACTTACCCTTGTTAACCAGTCTTGTTATTAGTTTTTTAGCTTTATCTGTAGCCTTGGCCGAGGTGATCGGCGCGCTTGAATGGTCATGTGCTTCGCCGTGGTCGTGGTCATGCCCTGTACCGGCAGAACTTGGTAAGCTGAAAAGCAGGGTCGATAAAAAAATACTGATGAATACTTGTTTCATGTTATTCCTATTACTTATTGTTATCTGTGTTAAATCCAGTCCAGTAGTGGCATGGCTTTAGACCGGGCCATATATATTCAAGTGACAAGCACATTGCAAGTTCAATTGAATATTGGTGGTGCGCATTTGTGAAATTTGTGAGCCTTTTAAAGCTTTTTTACTTGCAGGGGAGGTTTGCACGGGAAGGTAAAGGGAAACACTGGCAACTTACTATTAAGCTGCCAGTGTCTGTTAGAGGTTTGTTGGTTTTAAATGTGTTTTTCTATCCAGTTTTTAATAACGGAATAAGTTTGTGCACCCACGGTAACATCAACTGATTTACCATCTTTAAACATCATCATAGTGGGCAAGCCACGAACGCCGTATTTAGCCAGCACTTCTGGCTCGGTATCGGCATTTAGTTTCACTATGTTTATTTTGCCTTCATATTCTTCGGCTAAATCTTCAAGTACTGGGGTAATCATCTTACATGGGCCACACCAGTCGGCGTAAAAATCAACCAGGGTAACCCCTGCGCCTTTTTCCACATCGGCTGAAAATTGGCTGCTTGATATAACAGGGACAATGGCTTCACTCATGGTCTTTCTCCTAAATGTCTGGGTTATTAATGAGAACGCCAAGCATTGTAATTGACCTCAGAATCAGAACTAGCCACAATAATTGCAATCATACGTTCCAAAAATGGAACAAAAATACGTAAGCCGCCATGATTTATAATAGGCGGCAGCTTAATTCGGTCTAAATAGGACAGGGTATGAAGTTAGATAATCTTGATTTATTTGTTAAAACCCTTCAGTCAGGCTCTATCACCCAGGCAGCCAAAGACCTGAATATGGCGAAATCCAGTCTGTCACGGCGTCTCACCGAGCTTGAGAGTGAATTTAATATCCGCCTGTTGGACCGTCGCCCTAGAAACCTGGCCGCTACCGAGGCTGGCCAATTGCTATACGATCAGGTGGCACCGCTCATGGAAGGGCTGGATGAGGTTTCCAACTTTATGGAGCATTGGCGTGAACAACCAAGGGGCTCACTAAAGATGCTGTTGCCCATTGAGTTTTTTAATGAAGACATGGGGCAGTTGGCTATAGAGTTCATGGAAAAATACAAAGAGATTCAGCTTACCATTAGCCATTACAGCGGCCAGTTGCCTCAAGAGACTCGTCAGTTTGATTTAAGTTTTGTGGTGCATGATCGACCCTTGCCCGCCTCTGATTTAATTGCCCGTTCACTCATGAGTCTGCCGCAAGATATTTATGTGAGCCCGCACTGTGCAAGTAAAATAAACATCACAGAACTTGCCCAGCTCTCACAACAAAAAGCAATTTTGCAATCAGGTGAAAGTGATTGGCATTTTCGGGGTTCTGTTGGTGCTATTAGTATCCCGGTTTCGGCACGCTTAACCATGGACAGCGAACAAATGCGGATCATGGGTGCTGTGCGGGGTATGGGCATGATTAAATTGCCCAGGTATGTGGCAGAGCATCATGTTAGGAAAGGGGCTTTGTGTCGTTTACAGGCTCCGGCCCAGTTGGAAGCGCAAACCGTGAGTGTGGTATATCCGGGGCGAGTGATGCCGAAAAAAAGCAGGGCTTTACTTGAATTTATTCAGGATAATATTGGTCGACTGCGCTCGCAGATATAGCATATTTTTTTGAAAAATGTGCATTGCTAATGCTTGAATTTATTCAGGGCAACACAAAACGACTGCGCTCGCAAATTTAATCACATCAGTTAAAAAACTGAAGTGATTAAATTGCTGTACCTATTTATTTTTTACCATGATTGCTTTTTGACATTATCAATCATCTTAAAAAAAGCTCTTTCATGTTGCTTTTCGGCGTAAGCTCCTAATTCACGACGTTGCAAAAACGCATCTTCTTTTAATAACTTTTTGTAATTATCAAAATGAGCCTGAGTTATTTCACCTGCTTCAAGGGCCGCTAAAATAGCGCAACCAGGTTCGCTAACATGCTGGCAGTTGGAGAATTTACAGCCTTGACTAAGGCTTACAATATCCTCGAAGGTTTTATCCAGTCCTTGTTCTGCATTGAGCAGTGATAGTTCACGCATACCAGGAGTGTCTATGATAGCCACCTGCTGGTGGCTGAAAATTAACTGCCTGTGGGTAGTGGTGTGTTTGCCTTTATCATCATTTAAGCGAATATCCTTAGTGCTTTGTTCGCTATGAGTAATGGCGTTAATTAATGTGGATTTCCCCACACCGGACGAGCCCACCAGAGCAATGCTATTACCGGGTGCAAAATAATCGTTTAAGCTTTCTAGGCTTTTAGTGTCAATCATGCTGATAGCGTGAACCAGGTTTACTTTTAGTTGTTTTATTTCATCTAGGTAATCCCAGTGTGACTTTCCATTGGTTTCACCACACAAGTCGGTTTTGGTGAGTATCACCACAGGCTCAATTTCAAATTCATAAGCCAAGGCTAAATAGCGCTGTAAACGCTTTAAGTTAAAGTCATGATTGGCGCTGGTGATGATCCACAGGTAATCCAAATTCGCGGCAATGACCTGCCTAACACTGCCATGTAGGCGTTCAATTCGATTCTTAGGCGGAATAATCTTAACAATGTTTAGGTGTTCATTAGTGGGTTCCACCAGTACCCAATCTCCCACTGCCAGATGTTGGCTTACGGGTTGATACTGGGCTGGGCAGAGTAAGTCCCTGGCTTCGTTTTCACCCATGGCTTCAATGCGATTACGATGAATAGCCGTAATTCGAAATACACTTAGGTGCTCGTTTAATGCTGAAATTTCATCCAGGGAGAGTTGTTGTAAAAAAAAGTTAGACCAGCCAATGGACTGTAGTTTTGAAATGTTCAATGTTTTGCTCCGGGCAAATTAAATATTAAAAAAGTATTTAAGCCGGACGGAGGGTCTTCTGGAAATTGCACAAGCAATAACAAACAGAAGCGCAAAGGTCGTTGCAACAAAATGGAATACATAAAGCTATTCGGAAGTACCGACATGCTTTAAAACTGGCCAATGAATTCACTTAAGAATTATGGCAGTAAACACACTTATTGGGCTAAACCTGGGTCGCCGGCGTAAGGTGGGTAACAATCATCAAATATCTCCTGCTAGTTAAAAATACAAGAGGCAATATTGAACCAAGTTTGTTGGATAATCAATATTACCTCGTTTCCTTTTTAGCTTAATTTAGAATAAAGCGGCTAAATTTCCTTTAACCATTGCGCTACAGCCTGTCCAATTTCAACCGGGGAGTCTTCCTGAATGAAATGCAAACCCTTAACCGTGACTTCGCTTTGGTTTGGCCAAGTACGGCAATATTCCCGTTGACGGCCCACCAGTACAGAACCCGGCTCGGCATTGATAAACAACTTAGGGATGCTGGCGTCTTTTTCAAGCCAGTTGGCGTAATCGCTAATGAGAGCAACAATATCGGCTGGCTCTCCATTTATAGGCAGGGAACGAGGCCAGTTTAAAGTGGGTTGACGGTCCTCGGGCGTTTTAAAAGGCGCGCGGTAATGCTCCATTTCAATTTCACTTAAAGGGCGTATCACTGAGCTTGGTAATATTTTTTCAATGAAGGCATTGCGGTTTAAAACCAGCTCTTCGCCTTTTTCACTTCTCATGCCTTTAAATACCCCTTGCGCGCCCTCGGGCCAGTCCTGCCAGGTAAGCGGGGTGACAAATCCTTCCATATAGGCAATGGCTTTAACGGCGTCCTTGTGAAAATTAGCCCAGTGAAACCCTAAACCCGTGCCCCAATCATGAATCACTAGGGTAACGTTTTGGTTAATGCCAAGTGCATCTAGCAGGCCAGCCAAATAATCATAAGCCACGTGAAAGCTGTAACGATCGCTGCCTTCGCTGGCGGCTATTTTTTCAGAATCACCCTGGCCAATGAGGTCGGGAACAATGACACGGCCACTGTTGGTCAGCTCAGGAATGACGTTGCGCCACAGGTAAGATGAAGTGGGGTTACCGTGTAACAAGACGATAGGGTCTCCAGTGCCTTCATCCACATAGGCCAACTGTTTGCCATTCACTTGTTTGAACTTTTTAGAATACGCCATGTTTTCTGACAACATTTGTATGCTCCAGGCTCATCTTTGGCCATGTATTGAAAGGGTGTTTTAGTTTGTGTTTTATCATTCTGAATCAATTGGTACAGAATAGTCAAGCAGTAGTGATATCGAGTTAATTAAGACGTGACAAATAGGCATGCATTCTTAACTAGATTTTGTTGAGGGCGAGCTCACGATATTCCAGTGGGGTCTGCTGATTTTCTTTTTTAAAGGCACGGTAAAAACTAGGGGTATCCCTGTAGCCCACTTTTTCAGCTACTTGCTCAATGGATAATTTGTTTTTTGCCAGTAATGTTTTGGCCCGTTGTGAGCGATGATGAGTTAAAATTTCTCTAAAGTTTGTTTGTTCTTTTTGTAAGCGGCTGCGCAAGGTTCGTGCTGATATATTTAATACCTGAGCCAACTGCTCAAGAGATGGGTAAATGTCATAGGCATCTAGCAGGCTGGAGATTTGGCCGGATAACTTTTCTTGCTGAATCAGGCGTTGCTGAATATCCAGGCATAGGTTTACAAAAACTTGTTTTGAAATATCATCATATCTGGCTAATGGCTGTTTTAAATAGGACTTGGAAATATGAATGACGGCGCCCTTTTGATTAAACTTTAAAGAGACCGGCAGGTATTTTATATATTCAGCTAGTTGCTTCTTTTCAGGCTCAGGGTAGGGGAAAAATAATTCCAATTCTTCAGGAATAAATCCCGCCACTTCTTTAAAAAACTGAATGCAACCACAAAAATAAATTTGAATATGAAATAGCATGATTGGGTTAAAATAGTCTGGGTAAGATTGGGAGATATTGACGTATTCACCTTCTTCTTTTAGGGATATTTCAAAGGGGAAGGTGCTACTGGAAAACTCTATAATAAGATCCAAGATATCTTGAATGGTCTTGCAGCTCATCATGGCTGCCCCTAGTGGACCAAAGTTGGTAAAGGAGAGCGTGCTGCCAAATTTCAAACCAATATTGGCATCATCAACACTTGCAAGGCCAATCTCACAGGCCTTTGAAAAGCGCTCAATTTCCATGAAATTACCGGCTTCTTCGGTTAATGAAAATCCTTGTTTTTGGCAAATTTCAGGTAAATTTATCTGATACTCTGTCTTTAAAAACTGTGAGAACAAATAAAGATACTTAGCAGGAACGAGTCGATTCATTATTTAGTTAGCCATGTCAATAAAGGCTGAGCCCTGCCTATAATGCTAATATCTTAGCCGCTTAAACCATTATTTAAAAGACCTTAACTTTGTAATATGAAATTGAAAATAATCATTATAAAGAGGGTTTAAAATGTCATTAGCCGCAAGTCCAATACGAAAGCTGACTCCGCAAGAAATCCAAGCCTATGAAGATGATGGTGTGGTGATGGTAAAGGGATTGGTGGAACCAAGCTGGTTTAACATGATAGAGCAGGGGGTGGAAGGGGCGTTGAATAACGCTTCTGTCATGGGGAAGTTCATGTCGCGTAAAACCCAGGGTTACAATATGGATGCCTTTCTGTGGAAGCGCGTGGATGTATTACGGGATCTTATTTATTATTCACCGTTTGCCCATTGGGCGCAGCAACTGATGAAATCAAAAGAAGTGCGTTTCTTTTACGATCAAATGTTTGTAAAAGAGCCGGGTACCGATGCGCCGACACCCTGGCATCAGGATTTAACCTTTTGGCCCATTGAGGGTAATCAAATTTGTTCATTTTGGATTCCGCTGGACTCGGTCACCCGTGAAAGCAGTGGCCTGCAATACGTTAAAGGCTCTCATAAATGGTCTAACCGTTTTCGTGCAGTGTCTCCTGATATGAATGCCACCACGCTTAATTCTGACTTAGAACTGGTGCCGGACATAAATGCCAATTTAGATAAGTATGATGTGGTGGATTGGGAGATGGAACCCGGTGATGTGCTTATGTTTCATCCGCTGACCTTACACGGATCTTCTGGTAATAAAACTCGTAAGCAAAAGCGTCGAGCCTTGGCATTACGTTGGACCGGGGAAGATGTGAAATACGCACCCAAAGCCGCCACTATGCCCGTAGCTTATGAACACACTAGTATAGAAGGGGAAGGCTTAAGTGGTGGTGCTTTTCCAATAATTCTGCCAAAACACGATCCCAGCGAGCGTAAAGTTAGAGGTAACGGTACTGAGCATCCGGTTTTGTCTGCCACGGTAAAGACTTTGGGCAAAAATGTGGTGTCATCGGCCAAGTTGCGCTTAAGCGGTTTTAAGGCCGATTCGGTTAAGCAAACATGGTAGCGAAATTTTAACATTTGAAGAGAATTTCAATACATATAAAGAGATGAAATATGGGCTCATGCAAGCAGTTTGTACATCCGCTTCCTTGGCCCATTTTTGTCCTTAGTATTTATCCTAAATATATGTGACTCGAGCTGATTGTTAATTTAGGATGTCTTTCATTATTTATAAAATGGAAGTTCCCATGTCAGGCACCGTATTTAACCGGGCTTATCTGTTTATTCTGCCGGGTTTATTAATGGCCATGACCGGCGTCGGCGTAGGTGATTTGGCCACCGCAGGCTTTACCGGTGCACAGCTGGGAACCTCGGTTTTGTGGGCCATTTTAGTGGGAGGGCTGTTTAAATTCATTCTAACAGAGGGCATTGCTCGTTGGCAGCTGGCTACCAATACCTCAATTATTCAAGGGGGCATTCGCCACCTTAAAAAGCCCTTCATTATTTTTATGGTCCTGTATTTTGTGCCCTGGTGCTGGTTTGTGGGTGGTGCTCTTATTAACGCCGCCGGAGTAGCTGGTAAGGAATTGTTGTTTTTAGTGGGGCTGGATGTGAGCAAAGCCCAGGCTGGAATATTCCATAGCTTGCTGGCTTTAGCGCTTTTATCTTGGGGGCGCCAGCTTCTGTTTAATCGGGTCATGAGTGTGTTGGCTGTGGTGCTTTTTGCCACCGTTATCAGTTGTGCGCTGCTGGTGCCGGTTAACCTGATAGACATATTATCGGGATTATTTATCCCAACTATTCCCGCAGCACCAGGTGCCCTTAGTTGGACCCTGGCATTAATGGGTGGGGTGGGTGGAACGCTCACAGTGGTTTGTTATGGCTATTGGTTGGCAAACAGTGAACGTGCGGGCATAAGTGGCTTAAAGACCAGCCGCTGGGACATTGCTATCAGCTACAGCCTTACTTGTCTGTTTGGCATTGCCATGGTGATTATTGGTTCGGTGGCGGTACAGGACGGCAAGGGCTTGAGTTTATTGTTAAGCGTGAGCCAATATTTTTCCCAGACCATTCATCCTGTGATGGGTGTGTGTTTTTTACTGGGAGCGTGGGCGGCTATTTTTTCCAGCTTATTAGGTGTGTGGCAGGCGGTACCGCTTATTTTTGCCGATGCCTTTCACAGTTTAAAACAAGAGAAAATTCCTCTTAATGAACTGCCGAAAACTCGCCCCTATAAAAGTTGGTTGTGGTTATTGGCTTTGGTGCCCATGTTGTCTTTGGTGATGCCATTTAAAGAAATTCAAAAGCTGTATTCTGTGGTGGGCGCATTCTTCATGCCCATACTAGCCCTAAGTTTATTGTGGTTAAACAACAAACATGTGACAGAAAAATTTAAAAACGGAAAATGGCTTAACCTTTCTTTAGTGCTGGTGTTCTTGTTTTTTGCCATGGCGACACTTTATAAATGGTGGGGGTAAAACAGGATGATGCTTTTACAATTTTCTTCATTGTAAAGCCATCATCCAATAGGCCACTAAGTTTTAAAGATAGCCTAGTTGAAGGGCAAACTCTTCAGCCGCTTGGGCTAGCGCCAAATTAGCTGGTTCCAGGCGAGTAAAATGGGCGCTGAATTCGCTAATGGGGGTCCAGTTGGCAAATCGTAACTGGCTAATAACTTCATGGCTATATAGATCAATGGCTTCCAATTCCACCGCGGCACCACCGTGATCCATGGGGACAAATAACAGAATACTACTGATCCAGTTAAGGGTCGGAGAAACGGCCTCTATGCGGGTGATAGCAGCTCTTATTTGTATAGACTTATTTGGATTTTTAATAGATTCACTCAAAGCGCTTTCAAGTTTGGATACCAGTAGCGCCTGCTCTGCAGAGTTAATGTCATGTGCATCACGCACACGCCATACTACTTCAATATTTCTACCTTCATATTCTTCATGATGAATAGCATTTTCTGCGGATAAAAAATCACTGTGAGTCTTGGGCATGGCTGTACAGCCAGCCAGGCCGGCTATTGATAAAAAGAAGAGCATAAAAGTTATTGCTCTTAGCTTTGGTAAATTCATGATGTTTTCCCTGTTAAAATAATTTCGTTAGTTATCTATTGTTTGAGCCGCAGAACTTTTACACACCGGATTTAAATAAGGATTGCACCGACCGCCTAGGACCATGGGGGGTGGCTTCAGCTTTGCCTATACGAAATAGCATTTGTACTGTGTCGGTTTTTTTAATATTAAAGTGTGTTTTAAAATCTTCCTGCAAGGTGAGCATCCCTTCATACTCTTGCAATACCTGGCTCATGGGGTGCTGGGCCAAACCCAGGGCGGTGGTTTTAAGGTTCATGCGGCAGTATTCACGGCCCACCTTAACCTGGTCTAAGCGGCTGTTTCCCTGGGTGGTCATCCAGCCAAAGGTTTGGGTGGAGGCGGCGCTTTTTTGTGTCATCTCCACTGCTTGCTCGCCAAAGGCCGTTGGGTCTTTCTCAACACTCTCGCGGGACAAAATAATATTTTCGATTAATATTTTCTTTAAGCCAGTGACTCCAGCTTGGGCCACCCCAAAGCCGTCCCGGAATTGATTAATTTCCTGTTGATTAAAACGAAACATCTTAATGGTTTCTTCATCTCTTGCCCTATTGCCCACTTCAATTTCCATGGCTTGGGTTAAGACTTGTTCCAGTTTTTGTTTGGCCTTATTGGAATCTACTAGGGTTAGGCTTGAAACTGAGCTTTCTGCGTGAAATGTTTTTATGGATGACATGTGTTGTCCACTCAGAGCTTCATTATTGTATTCCCGTTTATTAGATTGGCGGGTAAGCAAGTGTGCAAACAATGGGTCAGTTTGAATATGTTTGTCTTCTATCAATTTAATTGAGGCGACGGGCTTATCTTGCAATTGAGTATTGTCGTACATGCCTTGAGGAAAATATTGAATGTCTGCGCGGTAGCCAAAGCGGGTGGCGGCAATGGCAAGGGTTTCTAAAAACGTTCCCTGACCTATGTGTATCTGTCGATAAAAAGGGTCGGTGGCGGGTAATAAGCGAGTAGGATCAACATACAAATCCAGAGTCTTTGGACCTGTGAATTCAATGAGCCAGGGTTGTTTGTTGTGTGGATTGGGGCAAAGCATGGCGTAGGTCAGCACCTTAAGGCGGATGTCTTTTTCATCTGGACTGGGGCCGCTCCAGCCGTAATCCAACTGGGTTTCCAAGCTACCGCAGCCAGTGAGGGTGGTGCTGAGGGCCGTGGCGCCCGCGCCTAGGCCAAGCAGGGTGATGAAATTTCTGCGATTAACGTTTAATTGGCGACTCATGTGCTGCTCCTAACTGGGTTGTGGCTAATAAAAATAATATGTATTCCATGGAATATATATTATATTCCATGGAATACAAGTCAAGCCCATATTTGTAACCAGGGGAACTCAGTGAATAATCGACAACAGACACAAGCGCGTACCATGGTGGTATTGGGCATCGTTCAGCAACTGTTAACCACCCGCCAAACCAAGCTGTTTAGCAATACACCATTAACATCGTCGCAATTTGCATTGCTTAATCATTTTACCCACGCGCCTAATAAAAGCTGGCTGGTGAGCGAATTGGCCGAGGTTATGGAAATGAACCAGCCCGGTATTACTAAAACTGTGACGGTTTTACTGGAAAAGAAATTGCTAAAAGCCAGCCAAGATAAAGTGGATAAACGCAAGCGCCACCTTAAAATTACCGCCAGTGGATTAAAGATGTGTGAGGATATTATGAATTCTTTATCGCCGGATATTTCCCATTGCCTAGCTGATTGGCAGGATGAAGAACTTGTACGTTTTAATGGCGATTTGGAGAAGTTAATGAGGTGGTTAGATGATCACCGCGAGGATATTAAACACAAATAGTAACGGTAAATTAATTTGTTACTTTAAATACAAAGTGACTTTCATTTACGCTAAATGGTTTTATTGAGGGGCTTTAACTGGCTTTTCATTATTCGTACTGCAACTGGGGCCAGAAAAATAGCCACGACTAAAGCCGTGCTAAGCATGTCGGTATAGCTATGGTAGTTTTGGTATTTCATTAATGCGCCGTACATTAATAAAGAGGTAAATAGTGATGCAATCCACCATTTACTCAGTGGTTTACTCATCAAACACAAACTGGCCACTAATGAAAAAGCCACCGCGGTATGGGTGCTGTAATCAAGTCCTAGAGCTGGCCATATAGAAAATTTATTATCCCAAGCCATAATGCCGTAGCTCACCAGCAGGGAATAAATAATAAATAAGCCCTGCACTTTAATCATTGAAAAATCTTTTTGATAAGCGCTTTTAGCTAAAAATCCTACACATAATAGAGCCAGCAAGGGTGTATAGCTGTCGGCAATGTTGTCTAGAGTATGGTAATCAAGCATTTAAAAATCCGTACAAATAGCGGCTGTGTGGCGCAGTATACTGCTGAAAGAAGCCTTTAAAAATGCCTTATATTGCAAAACTGTTTAGGAGTCACACCAGACCAAGTTTTAAAGGCGCGATGGAAAGCACTGGTTTCTGAATACCCCAGTTGTTGGGCCACGGCATTGATGCTGAGCTTTTTACTAATGAGTAAATGAATGGCCTGATCTTTTAAAAGCTCTTCTTTAATTTGCCTAAAGCGTGTGCCTTGCTCTAATAAATTTCGTTGTAAGGTGCGGCTGTGTAAGCCCAGTTGTGTTTGCACATCTTCAATGGTAGCGAGGGAATAACCTTGCTGAATAATAACCTCTTTTACGGAATCAATTAGCGCCAGTCCTGCCCGCTTTGTACGCAGTAAATCTTCAGCGTAACTTTTATTTATTTCATACAAATGGGCATCGCAACCAGGTAGTGGAATGTCTAAATGTTCATGGGAAAACGTTAAAGAAAAGTGCTCTCCCTGTGAATGTACCTGGCATTTAATTTGTTGCTCATTAAGGGCCTTCTCTAAAAGGTTGGTATTTATAGATTGCTTAAAGGCGGCAGGAACCTGCAATGTTTTGGCCTGTACTTGTCCATTGGATATCGCATGAATAATACCAAGGGTACCGCTGACTACCGCCAGCACTTGATGTGGGTTTACCGGCACCACATTCGGGGTGGGAATGTACTCACACACTAGGTGCTCAAGAATAGGCCGGTTAGCCTGAGGCTTTTGTTTATCGGTAATTTTATAGGCGCCACTTTCACTAATGAGGGTCTGAAATGTGGCAATGTTGTTTAGAGCCACTCGTACCGTAGGGCTATGCCAGATTACCGGTGTCAGTACCCCCACAGCGCGGTAGTCTAGGCTACCGCCTGCTTTTAAACCCAATAAAGGGTCACAGGCTTGTAGATCGGCGCGGTGCCACATTTGGCGGGCTGATCCTACATCCAGCCTCTGGCCACTGATAAACCCCTGGCCCTCAAAGCCGGGTAAATCTTGGATGATGGCTTGGGTATCTAGCCCCAGGTTGGTAAAGGCGCGCATGAGCGCGTTAATCCATTCACCCTCTATATAATTACGTTTCATGAGCTTAAATTACAGGTTACGACTAAAATTAGCTTAATAATGTGTCGTATAGTGTCAATTAGCTGCGCATCATGTCAATGACCCAAGAGTAGAAGGGGTAGATACTAAACTCATAACAAGAAAAGTAATGAGGAGGTGATAGGTGGGTGATTACAATATAAATGGGCTGGCGATACCGCTGTTTTTAATATTCATGCTGATTGAATTTCTGGTATTGAAGGTTCAGGGCAAAAGTTTGCACCGGTACAACGATACGGTGACCAGTTTGTCCATGGGCCTGTGCCTACTAATATCCGATGCCTTATTAAAGGCCTATACCTTTGCCGTTTTTATTTACCTGTGGCAGCACCACGCGATATTTGAATTTGATGCCGTGTCCCCCGTGACCTGGTTGGTGTTTTTTCTGGGCGTGGACCTGTGTTATTACGCTTTTCACCGTTTGGCCCACGAGATTAATATTTTATGGGGCGCCCATGTAGGTCACCATCAGAGCGAAGAATATAACCTCACGACAGCCTTAAGGCAGAGTGCTTTTCAGTACGGGTTTTCCTGGGTATTTTATTTACCGCTGGCTTTGTTAGGTTGCCCGCCTCAGGTATTTTTACTCTTGTTTGTATTATTAAAAATGTATCAGTTCTGGCTGCATACCCAGAGCATTGGTCGCATTCCGTTAATAGAAGGTTTTTTCTCAACCCCATCAAGCCATCGAGTGCACCATGCCAAGAACCCAGTTTATATCGATCGTAACTACGGCGGCACCCTAGTTATTTGGGATAGGTTATTTGGCAGCTGGCAGCCTGAATTAGCAGAAGAGCCTTGCCATTACGGCACCACCTCACCGTTAAATACCCTGAACCCTATTAAGGCTAACTTGCAACATTGGGACATGCTGGCCAGAGACAGCTTTAATACTCGGCTGTGGCGCGACAAAGTTGGTTTGTGGTTTAAAAGCACGGGTTGGCGTCCACAAGATTGTGAGGACAAAGCGCTAAATGAAAAACAACTGCAAAAAAGTGGTTGCGAAAATAGAGAAAAATATAACCCCCAGGTATCAAAAAGCGTAAAGATATACGTGGGGTTTTCGTTCTTAAGCATCGTGTTAGTAGCGGTGATGTTTATCTTTTTGGCGCCGTCACTTACGGGCAGCACTCTGGCTTTGGGCACAATTTTATTGGTGTGTAGCTTGGTGGTGGTGAATGACTTATTAGAAGGTAAAAAACGCTTTTCCTGGTTGGAATTAGCACGCTTGCCTCTACTACTGTGGTTTGCCAGCACCCTGTGGTTCACCACCTCCACCACTCGCAATATCAATACTCTAGTAATGGATAAACCGGCACATCAAGTTTTAAACTACGCCAGTACTCCGGCCTTGTGGCCCCAGTGGCATCCTCAGTCTTCTAAAGTGTATGCGCAATCACAACAGCCTTTGCAAAAGGGTGAAAAATTTGAAGAAGATATCGCCACCGCTCTGGGTAAAAATCATTTGTTATGGGATGTGGTAGAGCGCAGTGAAAATAACTGGCGGGCAGTGGCCATGAATGAAAATAATGGCGCCATCATTTCAGTGGAGTACCAGGTACGTCCTATAAAAGAAGGTGATAAAACAGAGTTCACACGAGTTTTGGATTATACCTTGCCTAATTTTATGTACGTGATGATTAATGCCTTATATTTAAAACCTAAGGTGGAGAAAAAATCAGAGGAAGGGGTGAAGCGTTTGCAGAAGGCGGTGGCAGGTTTGCAAGTTGAATCCCAGCTGCAATTGGTGAACTAGGGGGATAAAAGGAGCTTATTGATACTTGGATATAATTTCTTGAAGCTGGCCATTTTTTCTGATGATGGACAGCTCTTGATTAAATAGACTTACGAAGGATCGAGTTGAAATAAGCTGCCTGAGAGACTGAATTATGTATAAGGATGGCAGGCCTGAAACCAGGAGAGGGGTAATCGTTGAGAGGGCGGCTAACGTCTTATGAAATGGTACGCTTTATAACAACTTTCGGGATTAACTTTTTGTATGCAGTAACCTGTAAAATACGTCATACACTTGAGGAGCGATTTCTACGCCGTAACAGCGGGTATGAATGAACTCATCATCTTTTACATACACACTGGAATTATAAAGTATGTACTTTACTTCCCCTTTTGCCTGAACCTTGGCAGGATAATTTTTTAAAATTTCAAAGTCTCCCAGTCTTTTCATCATGTCACTTAAAGCGGATTCATCCATTTGAAACTTGGAGACGTGTTGGCCCACATATTCGTCTTCTGTGTAGCCCAGGGAGTTAAGTTCAAATTGATTGGCGTATTCAATAATACCCTCGGACGACACCGTATGAATGCCAATGGAGGAGTTGTTAATGAATTCATTTGAATCTTCTTTAATCATTCCAACCCCATTGTCTTATTTAGTTAAAGCATAGCCTTAAGTTTACCGTGAAGCACTATGTTTTAGGTGATTGTTTTACCTGGCCGTTGCGCAGAATTAAATAAAAGGCAAACCCCACGGCCACACCAGGCACTATGCCTAATAACAGACAAGACCAGCCATGTTTTACACCCAGGTTTTTAGCCTCATATATTACCCATACAGCCAGTATTGCCCAACAAAAAAACACATCCAGAGAATATCCTGTGGCGTAGGGATTTACAAAGCCGGCGGAAAAGGCGCCAATAATATCAGGGTTACTTAGCAAGGGCGGCAGCACGATAGTACAAAAGGCCAAAGTGAAAAGTATGGCTAGGGCCAATAAAATATTTTTGAAAATATTATCCGTCATTGAAAAACTCTTTTGTTACTTAATGTGATTCCTGCCATGCATCTATTTATAACTTTTTAAGTTGAATATTCCTATTGATATTTATCAACACGAAACAAAAACCTGACACTAGGGAATGGTCTCTTGCTTGGGTTCCATTCCACCCAAAAAGTCGGGCTTATAAAATACTCTGCCTGATATATCAGCTCCTAGTAATTGTAACCAGTGGGCTAATTCGTGATTGCAGTTATGAAAGGCCCAATAAGAAGGTGGGTATTTTACAAAATAGACATCTTCAGGGGCATTATAAATTTCACTGCGGCTTTGATCTTGGTACGCATTGTGTAATTCTTTTTGAAGCGCGAAGACATTTTCTGTGGGGGCATAAAAGGAGGTAGCTGTTTCGCAGTCTTTAAATTTTTCACACAAACTCTCCCCCGGTTGCCAGGATATACTTTTTTTACCCAGGGCGCCTTGTGTTAAAAATGTCATGTTTTTCCAGGCAGTCCAGGCATCTCTTTTGTTAAGGGCAAATAATTCCCAATCTCCATAAGTGTATTCGGTTAACATACCCTCTTCATAAAAGACCAGGGAATGATGGCCCCAGGTAGAGTATTTAAGCAGGTACATTTTAGTCATCTGGGGTGCTGGTTGGGGAAGTTTCACTTTGGTGGCGCAAGCACCCAATATAAAAAGGCTAACGGCAGTGAAAATAGCAATGGTTTTTACTAGCCAAATTTTCAGTATATGAAACATAGTGAATATACCTGTTTGGTTCGGCCCGACTTGATGGTCTAAATTACGGGCTGTTATCTTGGTAACAACTGTAAAGATCACTAAAGTGGCTCTTTTATAGCATAGTGATTGTTTAGCGTTCGGGGTAATCTGAATGGAGTTTTATGAACAGTGCTTTCATTAAAATAAGCCTGTTTATAAATGGCCAGATTAAACGGGCTTTTTCTGCTGGGGCTAACTGGGCTGGATTATTGAGATACTTGGTCGAAGCTGGCAAGTGTAACCTTGGCTAAATCCGCAGGGTCCATTTCAATCTCAAGACCCCTCCGACCGGCACTGATAAAAATACGGGTTAAATCCATTGCCGAGGAATCGATAACCGTCTTCAATGCTCTTTTTTGCCCCAAGGGGCTCACGCCTCCCAATACATAACCGGTTACTCGCGAAACTTCATTGGGATCGGCCATAATTGCTTTTTTAGCTCCACATGCCTTGGCCATATTTTTCATGCTAAGTTTGCTTGATACAGGAATCACAGCTACAGCTAATTCCTTGTTAGTCAGGGATACCATCAGAGTTTTAAAAACACGGTTTGCATTGATGCCCAGTTTCTCCACCGCTTCCAAGCCATAAGATTCACTAGCCGTATCATGGGAGTATTCATGCAAGTTATAGCTAACTTTATTTTTGTTGAGAACATTCACTGCTGGGGTCATATATGTCTTGCCATTTTTGTTTTCTCAAGCCATTAAGTTTAATGCTGCCGGAGTAGATTGTTCTATAATAACAGCGCAGTTTTTTATTCCTATTGCTATTTATTTGAAGTCTTAACCTAGCACTAATTCAATCAACTTATCAGGAGAGACTATACTGATTTAAAAGCTTAATGCGGATGAAAAGATGCAAGGGTACCTGTCTTTTATAAAGCTGTTACTGTTATCTGCCATGCTATTAGCGGCTCGGGTTCATGCCGAACAGACCCTAGTATTTGGGGTGATGGATATTGAATTCCCACCTTACCAATACATAGTGGATGGCAAACAGAGTGGCCCGGATGCGGATATCATTCGTGAGGTGTTTGATCGTCTTCCTGACTATAAACTGACTTATAAGGTAAGGCCAGTTAAGCGCGTGGCCAAAGAAATTGAAAATGGTAGCCTGGATCTTACCGCCGTATTTAAAACCCCACAAAGAGAAAAATTTGCACTGTTTACCAAAACTCCCATTCATTGGAGTACCTATAAGCTGGCAACGCTAAAGGGCAATGAATTTGATTTTCACAAGATAGAAGATCTTTATGGTATGCGCATCGGCATGATGCTGGGCAATAAGGTCAGTGCAGAGTTTGATAAGGCCGTAGAAGATGGAAGGCTAAAAGCTAACCGAGTTCCATCTTTTGAAAAGACGCTACAGTTGCTTGAAAAACTCAGGGTTAGGACCGTTGTCGGCAATGTGACGATTATCCAGTATTATGCCAATAAACTGGGTTTTGCCGACAAAATAACCATTCTTCCTCAGCCAATACGAGCGCCCAAGGCATTTCGTTTTATGATTTCAAAAAACTCGGGGATTAAAGACCCTGCAGCGCTTCAACAAGAATTAGAGGCGATATTATCAGGTATGTTGAAGCAGGGAGTATTTGATGAAATTTATGCAAAGCATGGCCTCCTATTTGAACGCCACCCCATTGACTTGGATTAAAAGAGCTAAGCTCTTATTTTCCTTAATTACAGTTCCTAAATCATTTTTCTTTTTTTCGCCCACGTTTCCCACTATTTCCAAAGATCCCAAACCAAAATAATAATTCAAAAACCAAACCTAGTACAAAAAATACAGCGCCACCAGCGGGTATGCCAAACACATAGCAAGCAATAGCGGCAAAGAAGCACAATGCAGTCAATATTATTCGTTTAAGACTATTCACAACCCTTCCCTGGTTTTTGGCTTTTCTAAAAATTAATAAGAACAAACGCTAGTACAAAACAAATAGTTGAAATTAAAATCCCCACAAAAGGAATTTTAAACCAATATTTTTTCGCCAGTATTAAATAACTAACACCTGTAATACTCGGCAATAACGAAAACCAAAGGCTTTGTTGAATGAGCGCCATATGTGATGCCGCCATTGGAATATAAAAGGCGGCCACCAACAAGGCTCCTAGACTATGGCTGGCATTAAAGCCTACCCAGGCCGCCCACATGCTGGTTTCTTTCGTCAGGACAGGGCTTGTATTTTTCATGGCCTGGGTGACGGCTGGATCAAAGGCATTAAATTTATGGGTGAAGAATGTATAAAACAGATGCATTAAACCTAATAAACCAAAAATGCTGGCGCCTGTGATCAGTAATATTTGCTCTGGCATGTGTGGCCCCTGTTAAGTTGTGGTTGGCGTTAACCTGTAATGATTAATTTATATTAATAAAGGCGGTGCCTATGCCCGAACTTTTTGATGAGCTAAACAGTTCGTCATGATCTTCAATATAAAGGCTAGCAATAGCTTCATTAACCTTTTTCCCATCTATGGTTAAGTCCTGCACCCGTACTCTGTATTTTTCTTTGTTTTTATTTAAACTCACCAGCTTATAAATATCATTGTTTTTAATGAGTGAGGAAATAGCTGGATTTTGCCTGTTTAATACCAGGGTACCTTGCTGCGAGGCATCCTTGTGGAAATATACACTCAGTTTAATTTTTCCCTCATCATTGGCTTTTAAAACTGAAAGGCTATCAATGATCTCGTTTAGCTTTTGATTAATAGGATCTATTTTTTATCTTCAATATCACTCATTTCTTTTTTAAGGGAAACCAGTTTTTCTTCGATCATGGTGATGTTTTTTAAACTGGCCACCTTGTCATCTTTAAGCATGATCAGTTGTTGAGCGCTAATAACATGGTTTTTATGAAATGACTCTTTATCGGTGGTGACAAACATGCCTTTTTTAATTTCATCCCTAAGGTAGTTGTCTTCCAATAGCTTGGCTTCCACCCGAGGAATTAGGTACTTGTCTACCGCCACATCCCAGCCAAAGAAAATAATTAACGCGACCACAACAGGAGTAATAAGGCTGATGAGGTGGTTGTTAATTATTTCTTGCCACTTATTGTCTTTTTTGTCCGCCAAGGGGTGCGCCTCGTAAGGGGTGATTACTGGAATATGGCCAACATTAACACAGCCACCGAGTCTCGTAACCAGCAAGGGTATCTGGGCAATATTTTTAGCATTTTCTTGGCTTAAGGTTCAGTTAAGTTTCAAGGCGCAATCTGCTTAGCAAGTTAACCAGCAAGGCATTTTAAACATGATCAATCACAGTCGCGCCACAGACGCCATCGCCCCAGTCAAAGCTGAAAAAGCCTTAGTTGAAAAGGCGGTTGCTGATAATTCCCAAGCAAAACCCGGTTTAAAGCTGGTAGTCAATAGTAATAGTTCAAAGGCCACTCCCAGTGTGCAGATGTTAATGCCCATGGCGCCGCGACGCGCTCAGGCTGAGGCCTTCATTAAGGATATTTTTCAGCAGCATCACCAGGCTAAGGTGAGCAGCTTTTTGCCTGCACTGTTTGCCGTATTCGATGAAGCTGGTGTGGCCAACAGCGCCCTTGGGGTACGAAATGCCCATGACCAGCCCCTGTATTTAGAAAACTATCTTGATGAAGCCATTGAGAGCCTAATTCAGCCTTTTGCCGGTAAGCCCGTTAGGCGTGATCAGGTGGTGGAAATTGGCAACCTGGCGTCGCAAAATTCGGCCAGTTGCAAGGCCCTGTTTGCTCACATTACTCAGCATTTATCGGATCAAGGAGTTGAGTGGATTACCTGTACCGGCACCTCGGTATTGCGCATTGTATTTCGTCGTTTGGGTATCAAGGCTGTGGCCATTCACGAAGCTGATCAAAATCGTCTGGGGGATGAGCAATATGCCTGGGGAAGCTATTACGAAAATGACCCTCAGGTAATGCTAATAAACGTGAAGGAAACCAATCAGCATTTTATTGATGCAAAAAATACCAAGGCATCAAAACGCTCGCAGTCCAACACCCATTAACAAACGCACGCTCATAGTCATCGCTATAACGCCATTATATTTAGGGAAAATACATGCAAAATTTATTTAGAAAACTACAAGAGCGTGCTCTTTACCAACCCTCTGCACCTGCGCTTATTTCCGGGCACAAGCAGGTGACTAATTTACAGTTGTGTGAGCGTATTGATTATCTTGCGCAGCAGCTACAGCAAACCCAGCATAAGTGTGTGGCGCTGTATATGGACAATTCCATCGAATGGATTGTGGCCGACTTAGCTGCCATGCAACTGGGTTTAACGCTTATTCCCATACCATTATTTTTTAGCCAACAGCAGATTCAACACCTAGTAAAAGACGCGGGCATTCAGGCGGTGATTACCCAGCCAGAATTGTGTGGAAATTTTGATTACAACAAAAAACACAAGCTGCCCGACATGCAGTTATTACTATTGAATAATCAAACGGTACCGGATGTAGAGCAATTAAAAAAAGTAGCCAAGATCACCTATACCTCTGGTTCCACCGGTAACCCCAAGGGCGTTTGTTTATCGGCGACTAACTTGGGTGGTGTTACTAAAGCCCTGGCTCAAGGCATTAGCAATCAGGGTATAAGCCATCATTTGTGTGTAATGCCATTGGCCACCTTATTGGAAAATATCGCCGGGGTGTATGTGCCGTTATTAATGGGCAGCAGCATTCAAGTGGAGCCTTTATCAAAACTGGGTTTTACCAATAGCTCGGGCTTCGACGCTCAACAATTTATGTCTTGTGTAGAGCAAACAAAACCCCACTCGGTGATTTTATTACCCCAGTTATTAATGAGTTTAATTGAGCTTAAAAAAGTCCACCCCAACAGCTTTAACAGTTTGCGTTTTGCCGCAGTGGGTGGCGGCAAGAGTGCGCAGGCCAGTTTGGAAAAAGCCCATGAGCTGGGTTTACCTGTGTACGAGGGCTACGGCTTATCTGAATGTGCTTCGGTGGTGAGCCTGAATAATCCGTTTCACAATAAACCCGGCAGCGTCGGCAAGGTACTGCCCCATGCCAAGGTGCGTATCAGTGAAGAAGGGGAAATTATAGTGGGTGGTCAATCCATGCTGGGTTATTTGGGACTTGGTGATATTAATAAAAGTAAGGGTGTTCAGGAAGTGCATACAGGTGACCTGGGGCACATGGACAGCGAGGGTTTTCTATATATATCTGGGCGTAAAAAGAACCTTATCGTTAGCAGTTTTGGCCGCAATATTTCTCCTGAATGGGTGGAGTCGGAAATTCAACAAGCTCAGCAAATTGCCCAGGTAGCTATCTTTGGTGATGCCAAACCCTGGCTTAGTGCGGTGGTGACGCCCGCTGTTAATAGCAGTAATGAAGAGATAGAGCAGGTGATTCAAGCTTGTAATCAACGTTTGCCCGATTACGCCCAAATTAAAACATGGCTGGTGGGGGATCAGGCTTTTAGTGCAGAAAATAAACAGTTAACCGAGAACGGTCGCCTGCGTCGCGATGCCATTTTTGCACAATACCAGGGGCAAATAGATGAACTGTATGCCTGTGCTTAAGCATTTTTAACAAATTAAAACACAGGGCCCATTATTTAAGATGGGCTTAAGAAACCACAGGCATGCTTAAACCACATTCAAGCACTTACACATTCAAACACTTATATATTTAAGGTTTACCATGAACAGCATCATTCAAGCCTCGGCGCAGTTTGCAAATACTTCCCATGCTATTAGGCAGCCCATTACTGAGGACATTATTAGTCAAGCCCAGCAAAACCTTAAGATCAATGGTTGGGCCTTGATGCGGGGCTTTGAGCACGACCTGGAAAAATTCAGTGATTTGGTAGCGCGTTTTTGCAGTAAGCTTACCTTCGACCCGGCGAGAGAGTTCTCCAGTGATAGCGCCCAAAAAGTAGATGCCGGAATTGGGGCCATTGGTTTGCACATAGAAAATGGCAATACCCCATTTCCACCGGATGTAGTGGCTTTTTACAGTCGTAAAAGCGCAAAAATAGGTTCACAAACTACCCTGTGTGACGGCGCTCAAATATATAAAGGCATGTCGGAAAAACTGCAAAAACAGTTTGACCAAGCCATCATAGTCTCGCGCTCCCTGCCTGAAAATTTATGGAAACAATATGTGGCCAACGAACATCCACAATTAGCTGACGCGACACAAGTAACACCCCAACACCTGCAAGAATTAATGAATATGTTGCCCGGGCAAAGCGGTGAGATAAATGAAAAAGGTGAGCTGTATTATCGCCTGTGTTTTTCACCGGTTCTTAATAGCAGTGGTCAGGCCGCGTTTGCCAATGCCATCTTGGGCCCTTCATTTAACTATGAAAAACCACAATATCATTTTGAAGACGGCACTGAACTAAGCGAAGAATTAGTGACTGAATTACGCGACCTGGCCGAGCAATTTACTCTGGAGCTGGCCTGGCAAGACGGTGACATGGTGTTAATTGACAATACCCGAGTGATGCATGGTCGTCGTGCCATACAAGGTGATCCCAAAGAACGTCAACTGGTGATTGCCATGGGCAGTCACTGATGCCCTGGCAAGATGGACACCTTATGACGAGATGGGTGCTAACCGACAATACCCGAGTGATGCATGGTCGCCGTGCCATTGAGGGAGACCCTAGTGAGCGTCAGTTAGTGATTGCCATGGGCAGTCACTAGCAGGATGTTGAAAAACTAATTCCCAAACTTAATCAAAGCTTAAGATTGGGTTAAGACTCGTAAGCCACACTCAATCCATCAACTAACACAGAGGTCGCGCCATGAAAATTAATAAAATTAACGCCGTTATCACAGGTGCCACAGGTGGCATTGGCCGCAGCTTCGCCCAACACCTGGTTCAGTCTGGCGCCACTATTATTATGGTGGGCCGAGATGTGATTGCCCTTAAAGATTTACAAAATGAATTGCTCACCCAAATGGTAGTGAAGCCTAATCAGGTTCATATATTTCCTTGTGACCTATTAAAAAGCGAGGATCGCCAGGGTTTGGTGGAGCACGTCGAAAACCAACAATTTCCGGTGAATACCTTAATTAACAATGCCGGTGATAATGAGTTTGCTTTATTGGAAGATTTATCTGAGCAGCGTATCGAAAAAATAATGCGCTTAAACACCCTCACGCCCATGTTATTAAGCCGTGCCTTGATAAGCCATTTGTCCAAGCAAGAGCAGGCGCAAATTGTTAATATTGGCTCAACCTTCGGCAGCATAGGTTATCCAGGTTACAGCGCTTATTGCGCAAGCAAATATGCATTAAGAGGATTTTCCGAAGCCCTAGGTCGTGAACTGGCAGATGGACCTATTAGTGTTAAATATCTGTCCCCCCGCGCTACCCAAACCAGTCTTAACAGCGCCAACGTTATGGCCATGAATAAAGAGCTAAAAGTAGCCATGGATTCCACCCATGTGGTGGCAGGACAATTAATTAAACTATTAGAAGGTAGGCGTCACGAGTTGTTTATTGGCTGGCCAGAAAAATTCTTTAGCAAGTTAAACCAATTGGCGCCGAGCTTAGTGGGAAAATCCATTATCAAGCAGCTGCCGGTTATTCGCCGCTATGCACAATTAAATTAACAACAAAAAAAATAAAAGTAATGACTTAAATTAAAAACAATTAAACGGTGATGAAGATGAAAGACAAGTTAATGTTAAGAACCCTTATTTTTTCATTCATGTGTGTGGTGTATCTATTTACCCTAACCCAGGTATCGGCCAGCGCTTTACAATCCAGTTCTTTACAAGAGATTCAGTCTCAATGGCTCAGTGCACTGGGCTCAAAAAAAAGCCAGCCACAACGCTTTACCGAGCTCCAATCCATCGCCAAAAAAATGTTTAAGTTAAGCCTTAAACACCCACAAGATGCCGAATTAAAAGCCTGGAGTGGGGTGATGCTCAGTTCGTTTGCCGGTGCTAGAAAAGCCGGTGGCGGAGAGCATATAGCCTTTTTTGCCCAACGCATGCTGGAAAACGCCGAAGCACTGCAAATGAACGTGCTTGATGAGTCTCGTCTTGAAAGTGGCACCAGTGCTCGTGAGGCTTTAAAAAAATCATTGGCCTATAACCCAAGCGGTCTCAACCCTGATTTGTACTATAGTGCCTTCCTGAGGGGCGAAGCCCCTGAGATGCTGGCCGCCAACACAGCCAATCAGCCAGGCAAGACAGATAATTCCTCCACGGTAGTTACTCAGGCCATTAATTAACTGGCACAATGGGGTTATTAACAGAATTGAGTTAAGGTCGAGTAATTGGCCTTAGACAATTTTAATAGCCTATTTGGAAACCAAAGTTACATGAGAATTTTACTGGTTGAAGACGACGACCTGCTGGGTAACGGCATTAAGAAATCCCTAACTCGCGAAGGCTACCAGGTTGATTGGTTAATGGATGGCAAACAAGGCTTGGCAGCGCTTAAAACGGAAAGCTTTGATCTGGTATTGCTGGATTTAAACTTACCTGGCATGGGCGGACTGGATTTACTGACCACCATTCGTAAACAGCAAAACCAAACACCGGTATTAATCCTCACCGCCAGTGACACCCTGGACGAAAAAATAGCAGGGCTGGATACCGGCGCCGATGATTACCTGGTTAAACCGTTTGAAATGGCCGAGTTAAAAGCGCGCATGCGAGCCTTGAGCCGTCGCCAACACGGCCACGCCGAACCGAATATTGAATACGGTCGCTTGCAGGTGAATCCTGCCAGCATGCAAGTGCAACTGGATGGTGAAGAAGTGGTATTGGGGCGGAGGGAATTTACCCTGCTAATGGAATTTGTGAATCACCCTGGGCAGATATTGTCACGGGCAAAATTAGAAGACGTGGTTTATGGCTGGGATGGCGATGTAGAGAGCAACAGCATAGAAGTGCATATACATCACCTGCGTAAAAAACTTTATCCCGAATTTATTAAAACCGTGCGTGGCATGGGTTACAAAGCAGAAAAACCAAAATGAATGAAAATACGCTTGCCACTAAAGTTAAAAAACAATATTCAATTCGCCGTTATTTAACCTTCAACTTAATTTGTTGGGCGTTAGTCATGACGGTATTGCCTGGAATTTTGGTGTACTTTGATGCCGCCCACGAAGTGGAAGAAATTTTTGATGCTAACTTGGCCCAATCTACGCGGGTATTACACGGCATCATTAACCGCGAAAGCATCGAACATAAACAGGAAATACTAGATTCACTGCATTTAAAAGACAGCTTGGAGGACGATTACGCTCACGATTACGAACGCAAGCTCGCCTTTCAAATTTGGGATGGAGATGAATTGGTAATTAAATCGCCGTTTGCCCCCACTAGCCCGTTGTCGCAATTAAAACCGGGTTTTGCATCGATTCACATAGACGGCGCTCAATGGCGTGCCTTTAGTTTGTATTCGGTACACGACAAATGGTGGTTAATACTGGCTGAGCGCACCGATATTCGTGGTGAACTTACCAACGATATTTCCAATAATCACATACTGCCCATTATCATTTTTATTCCCATCTTAACCTTGCTGGTGTGGTTCATTACTAAAAAAGGTTTGTCGCCACTTTATCGAATTACCACCAAGGTAAAAGAGCGCAGCTATCGTAATCTTAAAAACGTAGACGATCAGCAAGCGCCGTTGGAAGTGAATGATTTATTGCTGGAAATTAATCGATTGTTCAGCCGTTTAAATGAAGCCCACGAGCGCGAACGCCGTTTTGTGGGAGATGCCGCCCATGAATTACGTACGCCGCTGGCCTCGCTATTAATTCATACCGAAAATGCAATCGAAGAAGGAGAGGGGGGCGAACAAGAAGAAAGCCTAATTAGCATGAAGCGCGGCATCTCTCGTTTATCACATCTGGTGGCGCAGTTATTATCGTTAAGTCGCACCGAAGGCGAGTTAAGTCAGGAACAATTTACCCAGGTCAATGCCGCAGACCTGTGTCGACAAACGTTTAATATGTTGCAAGATAAAGCCGCGCAAAAACAACAAGTGTATAGGGCCAACATAGAAAGTGAAGACTGCTTGCTGCAAGGTAACGCAGCGTTATTACAGAGTCTGTTGCGTAATATTTTAGATAACGCCATTCGCTATTCTCCCGAGCAAGGAGAGGTGGAACTTTATTGCAAGAAACAAAACGATAAATTAATTATTCAGGTATCAGACTCTGGCCCAGGCATACCAGCTGAATTACGAGAACGAGTACGAGATCGCTTTTATCGGGTAACCGGTTCTGGCCAACAGGGTTCGGGATTGGGTTTGTCTATCGTAGAAAAAATTGCCGATATTCATAGTGCAAAATGGCAGTTGCTGGATTCTGATTTAGGCGGCTTGTGTGTGCGTTTTGAGTTTGATTTGAGTGATGGATTAGAAAAATAACGCATGCCACTTTTTTGAGCGTTATCAATTAGAGGGCATGTGTAGGCAGCAGTGTCCTTGCTTCGATAAGTTAAAAACTCCAACGCACTCCACTCATAATACTGCCACCACGATTGGGTACACCTTGAGATATTCCGGTTCGCAGCGCCACGCTGTGGTAGTTTTCATCGGTTATATTATTTAATTTTAGATAAGCCTCAATGTCATGGGCTAAAAACCAACGAAAGTGGGCATCAAGAAAACTGCGTTGAGCTATGTTTCTCTCTTCTATTTCTGTGTCCTGGGTAAAGCTGTCTTCTTTTTCAGAATGATGGTTCAACATCAAGGCAGCGCTAAATTTTTCATTCATATAGACCAGGCTCATGCCAATAAAAAATCATACTTCCATGTTGGTTTCATTTGTTCTGTCTCTTATAAACATCAGATGCTGCCGAAGATATTCAGTGTGCAGTCGTGATTTATTGTGTCTCTCACT
>ERZ1027231.170-NODE-170-length-31980-cov-20.071042_pt1 | contig 31980 bp, 26 predicted proteins | sample MGYA00520866_ERZ1027231 | MGnify/ENA primary metagenome ERZ1027231 (study PRJEB33311, sample SAMEA4378411) | marine metagenome | biome: Marine biome; feature: Fjord; material: Water | collected 2014-07-20T08:00:00Z/2014-07-... | depth 75 m ...
TTCTTCAGCCACTTTTTCATGTTCAATTTTTTGATCTTTAAGAATTAACAGGCTGCTATTTAGCTTCAATAGTGGTGTAAGTAGCGCATCGTATTCTTTTTGAATGGCATTACCTGCTTTGTGTAATTGCGCGGCTTTAGTCCATGCGTCCTGGATTGAGCTGAGGCCTTCTATAAGCGCACCGTCTTCACCAATAGCTCCAGATTTACAGGCGTCGAATATTTGCTGTAGCTGATCCAGGGTTTGTTTCTGTTGGTTTTGTGCCTGTTGATCGTTTTGTTGTTTCTCAACCAAGGCAGCTTGAATTTCTTTGTTTTGATTTAGAATTTCATCACACAGCTTGATGGCTTGAACAAACTGAGTTTGCTGTTGCTCAGTTTGTTGGGCCTTTTTCCATGCCTGTTTAAGATGGGTAAGTTCAGCTAGGTAAGTGGGTTTGAAACTGGCTTTAGCTAATACCAAGGCTTGCTCTAACAGGTTTTTGGTGTGACTCAGGTTTTTTTGCAATTGTTCTTGTGCTTCTTGAAGTTCGGCCAACTTGTTTTTAGCAATACGCGTTAGGGTTTTGTCTTTATTTTTAAACTGCTGCTCTATGGCTTTTAGTAAATCGGCTTGCTGAATTTTTTCCATAGCCAGTTGTCGAGCTTTGGCACTTGGGCTTTGGCTTATGAAATTAAATAGCTGTTGTTCGTCATTGATATTGCTTAAAGCGGTTTGGGCCAACTCTTTATTGTCGGCCATGGTGGCGATTGTTAGGAGTAATTGACTGTCATTAATTTGAACTATTTTTTGTTTCTGCTCGGCTAATTCATGGCTGCCAAGGTTAATAAACAAAAACTGCTTAATGGCTGCTTGCTTAATCTTAGGGCTCTTGTCGGCCAGTAGTTCGTTTAGATCAGTTGAATTTTGTAAATAGCTTAAGGCTTTAAGACGGACATCTAGATCCAGGTCTTTGCTTGCCAGAGTTTTAAGGATTTGAACATCGCTTTGCGCATTAATAGAGGCTAAGCGTACTTTTGCATCTGAATGTTGCCACTTAGGAGTAAATAGATTTTTTAGAAACGCTGCCATGTGCTAACTGCCTAATCCGTTTTGATGGATATTAATAGATGGAAATAATTTAGGGGGCTATTCTACTTGGCTAATTCTTAGTGGCAAGATGTTACTGGCAAGTCCTGTACCTCTGTGCCAGTTATGGCGGGGCTATAGCTATTTGAGCGTGCTTATAAGACAATCTGGCGATCTATTAAAAATAACTAAAATAACAACAATAATCATGATGCGCGCAACCATTCAAACCACTACTTTATTGCTGCTCAGTCTGACTTTGTTTGGCTGCACTGCCTTGGGTACTCAAACTGTTCCTTATGATCAGTTGAGTAAAAAATATACAGATTCCAATAGCCGCTATATGGATGTGAATGGGTTAACCATTCATTATCGTGATGAAGGTCAGGGGCCGCCGTTATTGTTGTTGCATGGCGTGGCGTCTTCGCTGCATACCTGGGATGACTGGACAGATCAGCTAAAGGGCAGCTACCGAGTGATTCGTATGGATTTGCCCGGGTTTGGATTGACTGGCCCCGATGCTAATCCGGATAGCGTAAATGCAGATTATGCCGACTACATGGTGGACATAGTTGACCGTTTTACACAGCAGTTGGGACTGGATCGTTTTTTCATGGCTGGGAGCTCCTTAGGTGGCTATTACGCTTGGAACTATGCCCATGCCCATCCGCAAAAACTGTATAAGTTGGCGCTGGTAGGGGCCACAGGTTATGCCCAGGACATGCCATCCTGGTTAGGTTTTGCCTCATTCCCCGGTATTCACTGGATTACGCCTTATATGATGCCCAAGTTTATGGTTCATCAAACGGTGAAAAGTGCCTATGCCGACAGTGACTTTCCAACAGATGAAGTGAAAGAGCGATATTTTGATTTAACCCAGCGTCGCGGTAATCGTGAATCTTATATCAAACATTTTCGTCAGTTACGGGAAATGTCCTCGGATGATTCGCTGGGAGAAAAAGTAAAAGAGATACAAGTGCCAACCTTATTAATGTGGGGAGAAGAAGACAGCTGGATTCCTTTAGATGTGATGCGCTTGTTCCACCGTGATTTGCCCTACAGTGAATACCTTACCTATGAGGGTATTGGTCACCTGCCAATGGAGGAGCTGGCAGTGCAATCGGCACGAGATGTAAATAACTTCTTTATGTCCGAAATTAGAAAGGTTAAAAAACACCCACAGGAAACCGATATTAAATTTTACGATAACCAGAACTACAACTTTCATATGGGACAAAACGAAGAGTTATAAAGGTGATGCTTTTTTAACCTGCTTAAATTTAATTAGTTACTGTCTATTTAGCCAGATGCCGAGCCAGCTTAAATTGGTTAGAATCTGGCTTTATTTTTATCTCTCCATATGTGGCCTCATGAGCGAATCTATTTTTTGGTACGACTTCGAAACCTTTGGTGCTAACCCTGTCTGGGATAGGCCGTCTCAATTTGCGGGAATTCGTACCGATTTAGACCTCAATATCATTGAAGAGCCTGAAAATTTTTATTGTCGACAGAGCGACGATTATCTACCTCACCCCATTGCTTGCTTAATAACCGGTATTAGTCCGCAAACTTGCCAACAAAAGGGCATGCCTGAAGCTGAATTTATTAAGCGAATTCATGCGATTTTTTCTGTTCCCGAAACCTGTGTTGCCGGATATAACAGCATTCGCTTTGATGATGAAGTCACGCGCAATACCTTGTATCGAAATTTCTATGACCCTTACCAGCGGGAATATCAAAATGGCAATAGCCGTTGGGATATTTTGGATATGATGCGATGTGCATATGCCCTGCGCCCTGAGGGAATTAATTTTCCTAAAGGAGAAGATGGCAAGGTAAGTTTTAAACTTGAAAATTTAAGCGCGGCCAATGGCATTGTTCATGAAAATGCCCACGATGCCTTAAGCGATGTATACGCCACCATAGGTCTAGCCAAATTAATAAAAGATAAGCAGCCCAAGTTGTATCAACATCTTTTTAATTTACGCAGAAAAGAGCAGGTGGCGCCGTTACTGGATACGGTAAACAAACGCCCTGTATTACACATATCGGGCATGATTGGTGTTGAAAAAGGCTGTGCAGCCATGATGGTGCCTCTGGCCATGGATGCCAAAAACAAAAACGCCGTTATTTGTTTTGATTTAATGAGTGACCCCAGCCCCTTATTTGAATTAAGCGTTGAGCAAATTCAGCAGCGACTTTTTACTCCCCAGAATCAAATGCCAAAAGGAATGGCGCGTTTGCCACTTAAAAGCATTCACGTTAATAAGTGCCCTATCGTATTGCCCGGCAAGATGGTGGACAGTGATGTGGCCAAACGTTGGAGTTTTGATGGTGCAAAAATGCGTGAGCATTTAAACATCATTAGAAATGGTCAGGACTTAACGCAAAAATTGCAATTGGTAATGACCCGAGAGTTTGAATCTTCAAGTGACCCTGACGCCATGATTTACAGTGGTGGTTTTTTTAGCCATAACGATAAAGCGGCCATGGGGAAAATTCGTGATACACACCCCGAAGATTTGATGAGTTTAGAATTGGCTTTTCAAGATCGTCGCTTGGAAGAGATGTTTTTTAGATACAAGGCTCGTAACTATCCGCAATCTTTGCAAGGTGATGAGCATGAGCGTTGGGAAGAGTTTCGTAAGCAAAAGTTATTGGGGCCACAGACCGGTCCTGCCTTAAATTATCAAAGTTTCTCCACTGCATTAAATGAAGCGGCCAACAGTGCCCCGGTAGAAAAACACGAGCTGTTGCAGGAGCTAGCCACTTACGCTGAGTCTATTTATCCGTTTTAACGCTTTAAGGTCATTAAGTTTAGCAAGCAATAAGGAAATAATATGCCAAGACTAGATGGAAAAATTGCCCTGGTAACGGGGGCTGCCAGGGGCATTGGTCAGGGAATTTGTGAGCTCTTTGCCAAAGAAGGGGCACAGGTAGTTGTTAGCGATATTAATGATGAGCTGGGCTTAAAAGTAGCGAAAGGCCTGGGTGAAAAAGGGGAATATATTCACCTTGATGTCTCTCAGGAATCCCAGTGGCAATTAGCAAAAGCCCATATTAAAGATAAATATGGGCGCCTGGATATAGTGGTCAACAATGCCGGCATTACCGGCTTTTTTGAAACCCAGGGCCCCCACGACCCAGAGAACTTAGACTTAGACAGTTGGCACAGTGTTCATAATACCAATCTTGATGGCGTGGCCTTGGGCTGCAAGTATGCCATTGCGTTAATGAAGCAATCCAATGCGGCCAGTATCGTTAATATTTCCTCGCGATCAGGCTTAGTGGGTATTCCGGCTTGTGTTGCTTATGCCAGTAGTAAAGCTGCAGTGCGGAATCATTCTAAATCTGTGGCGTTATATTGTGCCGAAAAATCCTACCCCATTCGCTGTAACTCTATTCATCCAGGCGCTATTTTAACCCCCATGTGGGATGCCATGCTGGGTGAAGGGGAAGCGCGAGAACAAGCCATTAAAATGGTCGCAGCCGATGTGCCATTAGGGACTATGGGCACAGCTGAAGATGTGGCGTATGCCGCCCTGTATCTGGCATCAGATGAATCTAAATATGTGACCGGCATTGAGCTAAATATAGACGGAGGAATTTTAGCCGGAAGTGCTGCCGCCCCCAGCCGAGACTAACTGTCGTCTTGTCATTGCATTATTACCCCAGTTCTCCATCGGGGTTGTCTGAAACAGCCAGCATATCCTCTGGTAGCGGCCGCCAAGGCCTAATGACGGCCCCTTCTCTAAAACAGTAAAAACCAAAGGTTAAATATTCGTTAAGACATTTTGCCTTTTCTGTTGTCCTAATGGTGGCCAACTAGTTTACTCTTTTTGGTGATATTTTGTTTAAGCATCAATCTGGCCAATTTCAACTAAAATTAAGGAAGCTACGGCCTGGTTGTGACTTGGGAAATAGCGCTTAACTTAGGCTCTCCATGAAATTTGATAAAATTGTGATAGAAATGTGATAAGTCTCGCGGGGTATTCCCCTAAAATTGAGAAAAATTAGCGCCTAAGCGGTTTAAGCGTTATTTCACATAAATAGAAGGGGTTAAAAAAGTGCACACAACTCGTCGAATTACATCGCTTTCCATGGCATTTGCTTTATTTAGCCTGTTGTTCTCAAGCGTTAGTTTTGCTGAAGATGCCATATATACCCGATTATTTAGCAGCACAGCGGTTTCTGGCTACGATACGGTGGCTTACTTTACGGAAGGCAAGCCGGTGGAAGGCGACTCAAACTACAGTACGGAATATATGGGGGCAGACTGGCATTTTAAAAACGGCGAAAACTTGGCCAAATTTAAAGAAAACCCTGGCAAATACGCGCCCCAGTACGGCGGTTATTGTGCTTGGGCTGTGGCCCACAATACCACTGCCAAGGGAGATCCTACCCAGTGGACCATTTATGAAGGCAAGCTTTACCTTAATTACAATGCCGACATTCAATCTAAATGGACTGCAGACAAGGTTAATCAAATTCTTTTAGCTGATAAAAACTGGCCTGGCGTTTTATAAAAATTCACTGATGCCATGCAGCAAGATGAAAGAGTTTTAGGAGTAAGTATGAAAAACCCAGTAATAACATTTGCAAGTTGGTTAACTGCCATATGGGCCGCTAAGGTATTTTTATCTTCGGTACCGTACAAGTTTAGCAATCATCCGGATACTCAGCACATATTTGGCACCATAGGTGGCTGGATGAAAGGTATATTGGGCAATGGAATTGGTCAGAGCTTTGTTGACTACGGGGCCTATGCGGTAGGAACAGTTGAAATTATCGCATCTTTTGTATTGCTGTTACCTGCTTTGTTGTTTGTATTGGTAAAACTAAATGTATTGTCTGTGGCGCCACCAAGAAGTTTATTGCATTGCCTGGGTTTTTTAATGGCTGCGGGCGTGATGAGCGGAGCTGTATTTTTTCACCTGTTTACGCCCCTTGGCATTGAGGTGATACATGAAGGCAAGAGTGATAATGGTTCTTTATTTTATGCGGCCTGTTCTATTTTGATCATGGGTTATCTCATGGCATGGTTAAACTGGCAGAATTGGAAGACGCAGAAAAAACAGTAACATCATTGGTGTTTCGGTAGTGAAGCACTGGAAGTAAATACTTAATAAGGCCACATTTAAGCAAGAAAAATGTGGCCTAAATACAAAGAAGTTATCGGTATGATTATTCGGATATTGCAAGTACTGACCTATATAGTCGGTTGCATTAGGTTAGGAGTGAAGCCCTGGCTCTTTTTTCAGCTCAATGCGCCCTATTTTAATGAAGTAAAGGGAATATATTCGAAATTGGATATTGACCGTTTAATTCCGGATCGTTGGCGTTTGCAGCAATTTATGGATGTAGGGGGGCGTGAGCCTAGCCAATACCCCGTCTTTGTGAAACCTGAGTGGGGACAAAACTCCTATGGAATTGAATGCGCTAATAATCTGCAAGAGCTTAATCAAATTCGCCAAGCACGAGGCGAATCAAAGTTTAATTACCTCATTCAGCATGCTGCATTGGAAAAAATAGAGTTCGAGATATTTATGATTGCCGATCACACAGATTTATCTCGTGCTGCTGTGCTGTCGATTACCCAGGTTCATAACCGCTGCGAAGAAGAGTTTCCTATTAATGGCATACACAATGGTGATACCTATTATGTTGATATTAGTCATGAGCTCACTTCGGAACAAACTGAAACCTTATGGGGAAATTTATCAAAAATAGGAGCGTTCCGAATTGCCCGTTTTGGTTTAAGAGCTAATTCAATTGACGACATGGTGAAAGGGGGTTTTCATATTATTGAAATTAACCTGCTGTTCCCCATGCCACTACTTTTAATTAGTCAGGGCCGAACTTTTAGAAAAAATTGGCAATTTATAAAAATGGCAATGAATCATTTGATTAAAGTCACTAAGACCATTCCGCCCCAGCAGGCTGCCAAATCAATATTTATGCGTAATGCCTGGTATAACCAAAAATTGAAAATTAAAGTTCAAAGCGAGTCACCTGAATGAAATCTATTAGAAAGCTAATTTACAAGTGGATCAGCCAACGCTTCATGGGTGATTGCAGCAGCTACAACAGCTTGGAAGTACGTAAAGGGTGCCGTTCTAAAGAGCAGGCACGGGCCATGTTTGCCAAGCACAAGGTACCTCATGCACAAGGGCTGATTTTCTTTAACCCTTTTAAGGCTCATCAGTTTGCCAAGACTCATGGGTTTCCTTTGGTTATTAAACCTAATGTGAGTGGTTTTTCACGGGGCAGTCATTTTCCAATTACGAATTTCTTTGAGTTATATAAAGCCATTTTTCTTGCCAAACTGTGGTGGCCAACTACGGTGGTGGAGCAATTTTTACAAGGCAATAATTATCGAGTATTGGTAGTGAAGGGTGAAATTGTTTCTGTTTTGCAGCGTTACTCTCCATTTGTGATGGGCAATGGCGTGGACAATATCGATACCCTTATTGATAAAGAAAATTCAATACGTGAAGAGATGAAGCTTTATCCTTGTATTCATCCTTTGCAAAAAGGTGAGCAAACAAAAGGTTTTATTAAGAAAAAAGGTTACACACTACAAACCATACCCAATAAAGATGAGGTAGTGACCTTGTTTTATCGTATATCTCTAGCACCTGGTGGTGTGGTACGTACTATTAATAAACAACTGGTACCTGAGGATAACCAAAAGCTATTTAAAGATGTGCTTGATATGTTTGATGCAAATATTTTAGGCATAGATGTTATTTTTGAAAAGGGTATTGAAGAAAGTTATCAATCTCAGAAATGCATCTTTCTAGAGGTAAACTCTCGCCCTTATTTAAAAATGCATGATTTTCCAAGATACGGTGCAAAAGAAGATATATCCGCCCATTTACAAGAGCTGGATGCATTGGATATTGCCCAAACGGATATCTTTTAATGCAAGCTTCGCAGCGCTATTTTTACAAATTTACCGGACTGCATTCCATTTTAATTGGGTTGCTGCCATTTTTTCTGCCGGTGATACTTGTACAAAAAGGCGCTTCGCTCTCTCAAGTGGCTCTTTTTGTGGGAGTGAGCGGCCTGGGGTTTATTCTCACGCTTTTACTGTGGGATAAAATACGCCAACACGGGCATTGGCGAGTGCTCATCATAGGCTCTTTTGTTTTAGAGTTAATGCTGGTGCTGGCCATTGTTTTATTGCAGGGAATCAAAGATCAATATGTGTGGTTATTTTTATTGGCACTATTGAACGGTGCTTATAATTGTTTTTATTGGAGCACTCAGCGGCTAATGTTTTCCGGTATGACAACCTCTAGTAACAGCGGAGACAAGTTTGGCAATTTTCAAATATTAGTGGTGATACTGCTAAAAATTGGCATATTAATAGGTGCCCTGCTAATTGAATCGAAAGGACAAATGGCCATGTTTTGGTTGTCTTTATGTCTCACTGCTGTCGCTATTTGGATGTTTATAAAGGCTTCTCCCCCTCGTGCGGTACAAGCCTCATTATTGGAAAAAAGAATTTCCATAACTGATATTTTAAGTTTTAAAGACAATAACAGTTCGAAATTTGTTTTTATTATTGATGGTGTTTTTCTTTACCTTGAAAGCTATTTCTGGGTAGTGACACTATTTTATGTGACGGAACAAAACGTGTTTCAGCTAGGCATTCTCATTGTGTCTCTTACCCTGGTATTGGCGCTGATCTTTTATGTTATTAAGAGCCGTATAGATAGCTTTAACGTTCATACGATTTATTTGTTGGCCTGTGTTTTATATGCACTGTCCTGGTTATTGAGAGGGCAGGTCAATACTGAAATGGACACGGTTTGGTTATATACCATTATTACTGTGATCGGATTTTTAACGACTTTTTTCCGCCTGGCTTTTAATAAGCGATTTTTTGATGTCGCCAGTATAGAAAATACTCACCAATATATTCTTTGTAAAAGTTATTATTCTCAGGCGGCTTTAGCTGTGTTTTTTATTGCCCTAAGTTTTTTACTAATTAACGGGCAGGAAAATCAAGTAATTTTGCAAAATCTATATTGGTTAGTAAGTCCTGTGGCACTCATGTATTTAGCATATCGATATGTCATGCCTAAGCAATTTGCCAGGCAAGGCAGCTGGGGTTAGAGCCAGCATTAAACAAAGAATTAAACACAGAATTATTAGGCTTGAGTACCGAAGTGTTTCTTTATTGACACTGTGCATTTAAAGCCATTGAAAGAATATTAAAGAATTAAAGAGGTTATGAATTCATGAAAAAAATTATCGAAGGCAGTTTGGAGTCTTTGGATCAAATGATCAGCTTCATTCAGGATTTGGATGAACATGCATACTTGTATATAGCAACGCCCTGGTTCATGAGCTCTATAGGTCAGCACCTTAGACATTCAATGGACTTGTTTTTGGCACTGCAAACATTTCAAGAGGGTTTCATTGATTATGATGTACGTCGTAGAGGCTGTGATCTTGAGAAAAGCCGAAACGTGGGCCTGAAGGAGCTGAAGTCAGTACGAGCCTGGCTGACCAATTTAACAGAAGGTTGTTTAACTCAAACCATAGAAGTGAAAACGGAAGTGAGTTTAAGCACTCAGAGCAGTGTGGCGCTTGATAGTAGTTTAGCTAGAGAGTTAGGGTTTACCTCTAGTCACCTAGTTCATCATTTAGCGTTAATGGCTGTTATTGCAAAAATGGCCGGTAAAGAAATTGATGATAGCTATGGTTTAGCTCCTGCCACTGCCACTTATATGCGCAATGAAGCGGAACAGTTACTGGAAGCTTAAGGAATTAAATTAAGTCGTACGGCATGGAGTTTGGGAGTAGGGCAGACTCCCCTAGAAGCTCTGGTCTTCTAAAGAAGTCTGCTATTTAGTATTAAGAGTCGGTCATTGCCGCAGTTTGTTCTGCTGATTCGTTGCCAGATTGGCTACTATTAGCTGATATGCATTCCAGTACCACAGGCACTCCATTCACTGCAGCATTACCAGATAAAGTGTCTATTAAGCTTTCATCGGTTAGGTCATTAACACTCACCCCAGCATGCTTTTGTGCAACCGCCTGACGAATGCCCTTGCGGTTGTGGCCCCAACCATGAGGAATACTCACCACTCCCGGCATAAGCTCATCGGTCACTTCCGCTTCAATTTCAATGCTACCTACACGGGAAGTCACCTTTACCTGGTCACCGTCTTTTATGGATTGCTGCTGAGCTAATTCAGGATGCAGCATTAGGGTACAGCGAGACTTACCCTTTACAAGGCGTTGGCTGTTATGTAACCAGGAATTGTTACTGCGCACATGGCGGCGGCCAATTAACAAAATCCCCTCATCAGCTTGAGCGCTTTCAAAGTTAAATTTTTGTTCAACTCGCTCTAGATCGCTCTTGTAAAAATCCATGTTTAAATGAATTTTTTTATCCTTGTGTTTAATGGCGCTTGGCAGCATTGACGTCAGAGGGCCTAGGTCAATACCGTGGGGATTTTCTTTAAGTTTTTTAACCGATAGCCCTTCATATTGGCTTCTTTTTAAGCCTTCATTAAGTAAAAACTGAGGGCCCAAAAGCTTGGTTAAAAAGCGGTTTAACTTGGTAGAGAAACTGGCTTTTTTATCTAAACGTTTGGCCAGTTCCAAGGATATTTCCCAGTCGCCTTTTTGGCCCTTGGGTGTCTTGAACAATGCAGGGGAATACTTAGTGGTGTTATGCACCGCTAAACCGTGGAAGGTCATGTCGTAATGATCACGCTCCAGTGGAGAGACGGGCGGCAAGATGATATTGGCATGTTTACTGGTTTCATTAAGGTAATAATCAATGGATACCATGAACTCCAGTTGCTCTAAAGCCGAGTCCAGTAGCTTGCCATTGGGTGTGCTTAATACCGGATTGCCAGCAATATTAATGAAGCCTTTAAGCTGGCCTTCACCTGGGGTTAACATTTCTTCACTCATGGCCACCACTGGAAAGTCACCATTGAAATCGGGTAGTTCTCTTACTCTAGTTTTACGTTTGCCAAGGTAACCTGGGCCTGAGTTATTCACCACATCTACTGCCGGATTTGGAAACATTAACCCGCCTTCCGCATCAATACGGCCGGTCACTAGATTAATCAGCATAATTAAATACTGGCTTAACAAACCAAATTCCTGAACTGATACACCCATGCGGCCGTATAGCACTGCCGATGGTGCTTCGCAGTATTCTTTTACCAAGCGTTTAATTTCAACCGCTTCAATGCCGGTAAGCGAAGCCACTTTCTCAGGTGTGTAATCTTTGGCTAAATCTTTAATTTGTTCAAAATCTTGGGTTAATAGGCTCGCTTGGCTTTCTTTTACAAGGCCCTGTGCGTAAATTTCATTGAGCATGGCCAATAATAATAAGATATCTGAGCCTGGGCGAATGAAGTGATGCTCATCGGCAACGTCGGCGGTCTCTGTGCGTCTTGGGTCAATCACAATAACCTTGCCATCGCGTTTACGAATGTCTTTAATTTTTTGACGAACGTTGGCGGCGGTCATAATACTGCCATTAGAGGCCAACGGGTTAGCACCAATGATTAACATGTGCTGAGTACGGTTAATATCTGGCACAGGGATTCGTAACATGTGCCCAAACATATGCATGCACACGATGTGGTGAGGCAGCTGATCGATAGACGTGGCTGAAAAGCGACTACGAGATTTTAAACCAGTTAATAAATGGCGAGCGGTTAGCATGCTACCCATGTTGTGCACGTTGGGGTTACCAAGGTAAATACCCAAAGCGTTGTTGCCGTGTTTTTTTTGTAATGCAGTTATTCCGTCGGCCACTTTATCTAAAGCATCGGGCCAGCTTAATTCTTTCCAACCATCCTCGGTGCGCTCCATGGGAGTACGCAAACGATCAGGGTCTTCATACAAATCCTGAAGTGCGGTGGCCTTGGGGCAAATATAGCCCTTGGAAAAAGGATCTTCTTTATCACCCTTAATTGAAAGTATTTTTGTCTCTTCATGCTTAATTTCCAAGCCACACATGGCTTCACATAAGTTACAGGTACGGTAATGAGTTTTACTGTTGTTGCTGTTCGCCATGCTGCACACTCTCTGTTTTTATTGTAAGGAAATGGAAAATTTAATTATTAGTATTTTTAATTAACCATGGTGGATTTGTTACGTGAAAATAATTCTGAAAATAATACGGTCAGGTTTTTGCTTAATAAATTAATCGCGTGTTCCTGGCTGTAACGTCCATCATGGCAGCCAATAATTAATTCATGAATTTGCGCGCTGGCGCAGTCTAAGCATAGTTGAACATAGTTAAGGTCGAAGGATCGGCCCGATAACTTCAGCCCCTGAATAATCACCGCGCACCACTCATCTTGTAGTTCATTTAGCAAACATCCAAAGCCAACAGTATTGCCCGATTCAAAACGCGGGCGATCTTCCATTATGTGTTTAAAAAGACGAATGTCTCTAAAAGTGGCGTCAAAGATGAGCTCTAGGCAGTGGCGGTTCTGTTGTCTAAATTCTTCGCTGGAAAGTATGTCGTAGTCTTTAAGCATGCTAAGAACCGCTTTGGATATGGGCTCCATATAGTTCTTTTTAAGTTGCAGGCGCAGCTCATCAAGTAGGGATTCAAGCTTGGGGAAGTGATTGTAAAAACTGGGTTGAGCAATGCCCGCACCCTTAGCCACCTTGTTCATGCTGATGCCCTTGGCACCATGCTGGCTATATAGAATTAGGGCACTCTTTAGCAGCGCGCTGCGGGTTTGGCTCTTGCTGTGATGCCGCTTGGGCTCGGTCGTTCTTATTGTTGAAGTCATCATCTATATCCTTATAGCTTTTTGACTATAGCCTTATAGTTGTCCTGACTATAGCCTTATAGTTTTTGAGTTGCAAGCTTCCCCTGTGGGCTATGTGACTCACTCTAAAGTACGGTTATTTATTAAATTTGAGGCTGGATATAGCCCCATAGATGTTCGAGTAATAAGGGTTGGGCGATGGCATTTGGGTGTAAACCGTCCTTTTGAACGTATTTTTCCTTGGCTGAAAACAGGGGTTCAAGCATGAAGGGCACCAAGGAGACACCCTGTTTTTTGGAGAGAAGTTTAAAGCTATTTTCGAACATACTGCCGTAACGTTTGCCGTAGTTGGCAGGGGTTTTTATGCCCACTAGTAATACTTTGGCACCAGCTTGTTGGCTTTTACTGATAATTTTTTGCAGGTTATCCTGCATGGCAGAAATAGAGAGGCCTCTAAGGCCGTCATTCGCACCTAGCTCCAAGATTACCAATTTTGGATGGCTTAGACTCAATAACTGATCAATTTGAGCCAGCCCTTCTGCGCTGGTTTGACCGCTAATACTGGCATTATGAATTTTCAAGTTGAGTTTCTTTTGGTCCACTTTTTCTTGTAAAAGCACTGGCCAGCTTTGTGCCACGGTAATGCCGTAACCAGCGCTTAGACTATCCCCTAGAATTAATATGCTATCTCGTGAATTCGCATTAGTGGAGGCATATAGGGCATTCAAGCTAATCATTAATAAGCTGAATATTATCCAATTCTTCATGTTTATAGTGCTCTTTAAATAAAAAGTGTAGGCAATTTTCACAAGACTTTTATCTTATATTAATTGCTTTAAAAGCTCATGTTTCAAGCTTGGAACAAGGTGTTTTAGCAAAGGATTTGTACTCTACTCTCTTTGGTAGCAGGGCTTTGTATAGTATGAGTGCAATTGGCCAAAGCTTAAATTAATCACTAATCTATTCAATATGGTCATTTTCATTGGTTGGCAAGTTGCTGTATATTCCGGCGCAAAGTATAGGGCCAGTAGATGGGCTCGCTGAAGAGTATAATCATGATCCCTCAATTAGAACCCTGGTCGTTTCAAATAAAATCAGGTTTTTCTCTGCGCGGCTGGCGCAGTCGTTGGACTGGTAAACCGGTAATTCACTTTCTACATGGCAATGGTTTCTGTGGTTTAACCTATAAACCTATGTTGGAATTACTGGTCAAAGATTTTGATTTACTGATTACCGATTTACCTGGGCACGGTGACAGTGATGCAGGTACACGCTTTGCCGGCTGGAATGGCACGTCTAAGTATGCAATGACGGTGCTGAACCATTTCTCTCAGCAACTTGCTCCTACCACGTCTGTGTATGGCCTGGGACACAGCTACGGTGGTGTCATCACTGCGTTAATGGCGGCACGAGATACCAAGCGTTATAGGAAAACTTTATTGCTAGATCCGGTGCTTTTTTCCAGTGGCATGATTAGTGTGATGAAAGTAGCGGATATTTTTGGTCTGCTTGGTAATAGCAAGATGTCTCAGAAAGCCAAGGAGCGTACCCAGCACTGGCCAAGCCGTGAGGAAGCCTTCGCTTCGTTTCAGGGGCGTGGTGGCTTTAAAGGCTGGACGGATGAGTCGCTACAGGCCTATGTGGATTACGCGCTAGCGGACACAGAAAATGGGGTGAGTTTGAAGTGCCCAACCAAGGTAGAGGCCAAAATTTTTGGCAGCTATCCCAAGAACCTGTGGGCCAACTTAAAGAAAATGAAAACTCCTTGTAAAATCTTAGTGGCAGAAGGATCTTTTCCTTTTATTGCTCGCTCTGTAGACAAACTCAAGGATATTCGCGCCTATTCTTCGGCCAGTGTTCCTGGTGGTCATTGCTTCATGCAAGAAGACCCTGAGCTGGCGGCTCAATTGGTAAAAGAGTGGTTTTTAGGAAAATAGACCATTCAAATTGCTAATGGGGGCTTATGTGTTTTATTCATATCCCCTGACCCGAATTACCATTAGATCCTTTCTAAATCCCCCTTAACCTTTATTTTCATAATAAAAATGAGAAGAGGTTATGCATATGAATAAAACACTTGGAATGAAGGGCGCTTTGTTGGCGCTTGTGGCAGCCACCGGATTAATGGGCTGTGGCTCAGATAATGATTCCTCCGTGCAGGTTGAAGATAAAGAGCTTGAAAGCAGTGATTGTTTTTGGGTAGGTCCTTATTCAAAAGATAATGTAGAAACCAATTTGGCCTACCCAGATGACGGTGCACGATATTGGCATGCAGGTTATGACATTCCTGTAGGCGCGACTCTGAAGCTAAACGGTCAGTTTCCTCATGCTCGCTACATGAGTTTCAACAGTTATTTAGGTGGTGAGTTGGGCATTGATACCTATTATGCAGCCCCCGCTCACGCCATAGCCGATGCCGCCATGGTGCCCAATGCAGGTTCTATTAACCCCTTTGTTGATGGCGCTGCGCGTAATAGCGAACATCGCGATTATCAGGTCACCTTAGCAGCGGGTAATACCCCAGAGACCGCACCCGCGAATACGCTTTATGGTAACGCTCAAGGGGATGACAATACCGTCATAATTTATCGCATTTATGTTGCCGATACCGACCAAGGCATTCAAGGTGGCGTAGCACTACCCGAGGCAGAATTAACCTTAGAAAATGGTGAAGTCCTCACCGGTGATGCTGCCTGCGCAGCGCTGAATGTTGATACTGATATTGTAAAAATACCCTTCATTCCCGATGATACTTACCAATATCTACGTACAGTCGGTAACCCAGCAGTCAATAACCTAATCGAAGATGGAAATAAAAAAAATGCTCGCTGGAAGGCCGCCTACAACGCGCTAGAAGCCAACCAATGTAACTTTTTAAATAACTGCCAAAGCGACCCAGTACGCTTGATGGGTTATTATGCGAATCTAGATAACCAATATTTAGCAGCCTTTATCGATCGTGAGATAAAACCTATTGTTGTTATTCGCGGTAAGATTCCGAACGTACCGGCAACCCTTAGCGGCGAAGCAACCTTTGATGACTCCCAATCTCAATTACGTTATTGGTCGATTTGCCAAAACGAATATTTCTCGCAAAAAGTAACCGAGTGCCTTTATGACGAGCAAGTTCATATTCAGCCAGACGGCAAGTACTTAATTGTCACCAGTTTATTGGAAGACAAGCCAAGTAATGCAACCAGCGAATGTGGTAATGGTTTCCTTGAATGGTCAAAAGATGGTGATGGATTTGGTATTCGAGAAGGAAGGGAAAATCACAGCGGTGATGGCATGTTATTAGTGCGTAACATGCTGCCGTCAGCGGGCTTTGATCAAGCCGTGCAAAACACATCGACTCCAGGAGATGAGACAAGCATTATGGGAGAATTCCTACCCACGGCGGAGTATTTCACCAAGGCCGAGTTTGAAGCCTTAGGGTGTGATGCCTATTCAAGCCTATAATAACCGGCTTAAATTTAGAATATAGATACTACAAAATAGAGATGGTAAGCCATCTCTATTTTTTTTGGTGACGACCTTTATATTCTAGGGGCGTGAGGCCAAACCACTTTTTAAATGCTTTAAAAAACTGGCTACTCGATTGATACCCCAATAAAAAAGCCATATCTGATACGTTACGCTGGTGGGTGATTAACAATTCATGGGCCATTGTTTGACGAGTTTCTAATAGCAGTTCTTTAAATGAGGTTTGCTGAACTCTTAGTTTTCTTTGCAAGGTACTGACGCTGATACTCATAATAGACGCAACATTTTCTCGAGTTGGCTCGCCAAAGCTTAATATACTTCGCAATATGTGTTGGCAGCGCTCACGATCGTTTAATCCTGGGAAGGTGGTGTCCAATAAAGATTGTATTGAATTTAGAGTTAACAATGAATTTTCGCCAAGGGATTCTACCGCGTGTGAGCTTAGCAAAATAAGTTGGTTTTTTGCTGTTCCATGCTGCGGCGAAAAGGAAAATAAATCTTGATAAGTGGTGCCTGCGTTATTGGGTCGTGAATGAGTAAAGTTAATACTCTGAACTTGAGCGTTGCTAAGGGAGTGAATGATTCGAAAAAGCCCGAAGGTGCTTCCTTCAATTTGATGGTAGCTAATTTGGTCCGGTTGGCTTGGGGTTAGCTCAATGCTGATTGTGTGTTTATGATATTGAATATCCACCGACACCACTTCGCTAATGACAGAAAAGTAGCGGCCGATTAATGTAGCCAGGACATTAATCGGCAGGCTATTGCCTGATTGATTGAGAATTTGAGTACAGTGCTTAAGGGTTTTATAAAGAGGAAGACTATCTAAATCAACCAGGCTAATGGTCTTGGCCCCCAGGTATGGATCATTGGTAATTCTGGCAATGGTATGAATATTTTGTGTGACATCGCACAAGGGCACACGATCTTGGTTATCGGGGCGAAGCTCAATTAGGTTGCTGAGAATCTCGTCCACTAAGTGCTGCTTATTATCTTTTTGTAGGAGTTTAAGCAGCCCTTCTATGCCCGTTTCAAAGGTGGAGTATTGAATAGTGTATGGCGAAGTCTTCATGGCCCTTATACAGAAACTGGATAATAGGGCTATTTTAGTAAGAAGGGTGCAACAACGCCAATATAGAAGGTGGTAATTCGGGTCAGGCTTCTTTTAATATGGCGTAAGTGCCTTCAAACTCTACCGCCAACCTGCCAGAACACTCAATTTTCGCTTGTAAGGTTATTCTGGAGCGTCCTTTGGTCTTAAAGGCTGTTATAAACTGCTCGATGGTTTCATCGTCTGGCGCTTGGCAAATTGCACGAATGGTACCTTGCACAGGTGCCTTGTATTCAATACTGGCTTTGGTGACTACCTGGTTACACATTATGCCCGCTTCTTGTGTTTTCAAATACGCCATGCCCCAGCATGCCATGACAGATGCATTATATAGGCTGCCACCAAATGCGGTTTGCTTGTCGTTAATATTCGGATCTAAAGGTGCTGCTAAAATCAGAGTTTTACCATCGTAACTTTCCACATCCATTTGCATAAACTGCGTGATGGGCAAATTCTTTTTAAAAAAATCTGATAGTTTTTGGCTGATGTTAGTCATAGTTACTTCTTAATATTTAAAGGGGGCGGTGAACTTCAGAGTTTTGAACTCAGGAACTCACAACAAATCTATAATTTTTTTGGCGGCATTATACGGGGTAATTTCGCTTTTCAATACTTCGTTTTGTAACAGTGGTAGTTGTTGCTTAACCATTGGATTTTGTTTTAGCTTTAATTCCAACATCTGCTGAATGAGTTTGCTAAACCACTGGTTATTTTGCTGTGCGCGTTTACTTTCAAAGGCGCCTTTTTCCAATGCCTTATTTTGATATTCAACAATCATTTCCCAGACTGCTTCAATGCCTTCATTTTGAAGGGCGGAACAAGTGGTGACACGGGGAGACCAAAAGTCGGAATGCTTTAATAATTTAAAGGCATTCATATAATGGCCTTGAGTTTGTTTGGCTAATTTTGCGCTATCACCATCGGCTTTATTGATCACTAGGGCATCGGCCAATTCCATGATTCCGCGTTTGATGCCTTGTAATTCATCGCCGGCATTGGGCAGCATCAGCACTAAAAAGAAGTCCACCATGGCAGCTACTTCGTATTCGCTTTGTCCAACGCCCACGGTTTCTACCAGTACAACATCGTAGTTGGCCGCTTCACATAACAGCATGGTTTCTCGGGTTTTTTGCGCAACGCCACCCAGTGCACCTTCGGAAGGAGAGGGGCGAATAAAGGCGTTATCTTCACGGGATAACATTTCCATGCGGGTTTTATCCCCCAGTATACTGCCGCCCCTAAGGGGAGAGCTGGGGTCTACTGCTAACACCGCTACTTTTTTGCCCTGGCTAATTAAAAACAAACCAAAGGCTTCAATAAAGGTAGATTTACCTACGCCAGGCACACCACTAATACCAATACGAATGCTGTTACCTGTATGCGGCAATATTGTACTGAGGATATCTTGCGCCTGAGCTTGGTGGGCATCAAGTTTGCTTTCCACCAAAGTAATGGCTTTGGCCAGAGCGCGGCGGTTGCCTGATTTTAGTTTTTCAAGGTCTATCATTTTATTCCAAAAAAGCTATTTTGCTCGCGATTGCTTTGTTAAAAACGCTTGTAAGTTTTAACAACAGTGAAGCAAGTAACTGGAAAAGCATCGCTAATAATAGAATATTATAGTTCAGTGTTAGGAGGCGTTCAGGCTAGCTTATTACATTGAATAACTTAATGCGTCATGAACGATGCTTAAAGAAGGCAAGAATTTGCGAGAGAGGGCAGTTTACAGCTGTAAATGAGCATCTCGAGCAAATTCTTAACGCACTTTAAGTGAGTGCAATAGCTTTAAGCTTGCGCCTCATTAATGGCATCTAAAACTTGGCGAGCCGAAACTGGAATTTTAGTACCAGGGCCAAAAATACCCTTAACACCTGCATCCCACAAATGATCGTAATCTTGTTTTGGAATCACGCCACCGGCCACCACAATAATATCGTCGGCACCTTGATCTTTTAGAGCGGCTATTAACGCTGGCACTAAAGTTTTATGACCCGCTGCCTGTGAACTTACGCCCACCACATGTACATCATTCTCTACCGCTTGCTTGGCCACTTCCTCAGGGGTTGAGAACATGGGCGACAAATCAATGTCAAAGCCTACATCGGCAAAGGCAGTGGCAATGACTTTGGCACCACGGTCATGGCCGTCTTGTCCCATTTTACATACCAGCATACGCGGGCGACGACCTTGAGCATTTTCAAACGTCTCTATATCGCTCTTGATGGATTGCCAGTCAGCATCATCTTCATATGAAGCGCCATATACACCACTAATAGTGCGAGCTTCTGCTTTGTAGCGACCAAATTCTGCTTCCATGGCGTCTGAAATTTCACCTACTGTGGCACGCAAACGAGCGGCCTTTATAGATAAGTCTAGCAAATTTCCATTGCCACTCTTAGCGGCGGAGGTGATATCAGCCAGTGCAACTTCAACGGCTTTGGTATCTCGGCTGGCTTTTATTTCTGTTAAACGTTTAATTTGGGATTCACGTACCGCTACGTTATCCACTTCTAGAATATCCAGTTCTTCTTCTTGATCTTTATCGAGCAGGTATTTGTTTACACCTACAATCACATCTTCGCCACGGTCGATACGGGCCTGCTTTTTAGCTGCAGATTCTTCGATGCGCATTTTAGGCAAGCCTTCTTCGATGGCTTTGGCCATGCCGCCTTTTTCTTCAATCTCTTCAATCAAGGCCCAGGCTTTGTCGGCCATATTTTGCGTAAGTGTCTCCATCATATAAGAACCGCCCCATGGGTCCACCACCTGGGTGATGCCGGTTTCTTCTTGCAAAATTATTTGGGTATTACGGGCGATACGAGCACTAAACTCAGTGGGCAAGGCCACAGCTTCATCTAGTGCATTGGTATGCAGAGACTGAGTGCCGCCAAATATAGCAGCCATGGCTTCTATGGTGGTGCGTACTACATTGTTGTAGGGATCTTGTTCGGTGAGTGACCAGCCAGATGTTTGTGAGTGAGTACGTAGCATTGAGGACTTCGGGTTGGTTGGGTTGAACTCCTTCATTATGCGATTCCACAATAAACGCCCGGCTCTTAGCTTGGCAATTTCCATGTAGAAATTCATGCTGATGCCCCAGAAAAATGACAAGCGTGGGGCAAATTTATCCACATCTAAGCCTGCGGCAATGGCGGTACGCACATATTCACGGCCATCACTTAATGTGTAAGCCAGCTCCAGTGCTGCATCGGCTCCGGCTTCCTGAATGTGGTAACCAGAAATAGAAATGCTGTTGTACTTGGGCATGTGCTCGGTGGTGTAGCCAATGATGTCACCGATGATTTTCATAGAAGAGGCAGGTGGGTACACATAGGTATTACGCACCATGAACTCTTTTAGAATATCGTTTTGAATAGTGCCCGATAATTTCTCTTGTGAAACACCTTGCTCTTCTGCCGCCACAATGTAGTTGGCCAATATCGGTAATACAGCACCGTTCATGGTCATGGAAACGGATACTTTATCCAATGGAATACCATCAAATAAAATCTTCATGTCTTCTACAGAATCGATGGCCACACCGGCTTTACCAACATCACCGGTGACCCGTTCGTGATCGGAGTCGTAGCCACGGTGAGTAGCCAAGTCGAATGCCACCGATACACCTTGTGCACCCGCCTTTAGGTTTTTGCGATAAAAAGCATTGGATTCTTCAGCGGTACTAAAACCCGCATATTGACGAATCGTCCAAGGGCGACCAGCATACATGGTCGCTTGTGGACCTCGCACATATGGAGCCATGCCAGGCATGGTATTGGCAAATTCTAAATTTTTAACATCTTCCTGGGTGTATAACACTTTAATGGGCACGCCTTCTGGCGTGTGCCATTCCATCTCTTCGGGTGTTAAGCCCTTCATTTGCTTGGTGGCCAGGGCTTGCCATTCTTCTAAGGTATATTTTTGGTCTGACATATTAATGCTCTCCCTTTTCTTGGGTTGCTAAGGGTTGATTAATTTCGATAAGAACGCCATCACATGATTTAGGGTGAATAAAAATCACTTTGGAGTTATGGGCACCTAATGTGGGGGCATCGGATAGAAACTGATAACCTTTTTCTTTTAGGCGTGCCACATCTTCTTCTATATTGTCACTGCGAAAACATAGATGGTGCATGCCTGGCCCTTTTTTCTCAAGGTAACCCTTGATTGGACCTTCATCATTTAATGGGTGTACCAGTTCAATGCTGGTTTCAGGTAGCGGAAAAAAAGCGGTGCTGGTCTTGGCGGCCACTACGTCTTCTCTACCTTTAAAGGTTAGACCAAAGTCATCCATAAAGCGTTTAATGGATTTTTCCAGGTCTGGTACTGCGATGGCGATGTGATCAAGTGCAACTATCATGTTATTACCTTTAAATACTCGTTCTTTTTGCTCACTGAAATTAACAACCGCAAAGTTCAGTGAGCTTTAGATGTTTTTATAAGCAAGCTAAAAAAGATTGAGTTTGCTTCTCACGGCGTTCATTAATGTCTTCTGCTGACTCTTCCACCACAATTTCATCTGGAATGATTTTATATAAAGGCTGACCTTTCTTAATGATTTCACCATCACTTTCTACTAATACTTTCGAGATGGTTCCGCTAAATGGTGCGTTTATTTTGTTGAACATTTTCATTACTTCAACAATGTATAACGGCTCACCAGCGTTAAAGTGACTGCCTTCTTCAACAAACGCCGGCATACCTGGAGCTTCACAGCTGTAAAACATACCGCCTGAGGCCGCCAGAATCTCATCACTCTTGGCAACCGGTGGTGGCACCAATACTTTGGCCATTTGTTTTTGCAGTGCGTCTTCGGTTAGAATTTTTGGAATCTCGATGCTTAGATCGTCATTCACTTTTAAATCAAAGAAACCAGTGGCTTGGGCAAGGTAGGGCAGTATCGCTAAGATTTCACAACCGGCTTGGAACCCTGCGTGAGCGGCTTGTGCTTGTGACCATTGTGTTGCGTCGATGCCTGCTGGTGCCTTACCAGCCAATGCTTGTTGGGCTACTTCAAAATCATCGGTACCCAGTTTTTCTTTAAGTGCATCGTAAAACGCAACCGCTTCCATTAATACTTCGTTGTCATGATCCCAAATCATATGGGCAGCAGGTTTGCTTTCGCAATAGTCCATATTTAGGAAGTGATAGGTATCGGCCAACATACGAACAGGATTTGTTTTGAAAACTACTTTGCCATTTTCAAAAGCAAAGCTTTCCTGATTGATAGACAACCAACCAGCCAGCATGTGCGGCTCTTTTAATAGCATGGCCAATGGGCGTGTTAATAAAATTTGTTTACGGGCAAAAATACCTTTAAGTGCCTGCTGGTGCTCTTTATCTGAGGTTGCAGTAATGGCATCTTGGCAAATTTTATTGTAAGCAAAGCTTAAATCTAAATCGTTGGCGGCTTGTTTTAATAAACCCACCGAGGTTAGGTAAGGCACAATGAAGTTAGTACTAGGGCGCGCATTAATGTTGTTGCCCAGGAACCAGTTAACCAAGCCGTAATGAAACTCAAGGTTGGTGGCCAGATCTTTACCGCGTAATTCAGTTACACGTAAAACCTCAGCCATACGCTCATAAGTGCTGGTGCGATCGTTGCCAATGGTTAATAGCAATGCAATGTTACTGTCGTAAGCGCCGGCCAAGTGATACTTCATAAAGACGTCGGTATCAGGATTGTGCATGCTGATGCCTTGGTCATCACGAATTTCGCCATCAATAGGGTTTGACCAGTTTTCAATAATGCCACCGGCATGAGGTTGCAGTGCTTGGTTGGTGGCATTCATACGAGCTTCAACCGAGGCCTTACTGCGTAATATGCGTTGCGGTTTTGGCAAACGTGGACCGTGTGCTGCTAACAACATCATGGTTTCTACAAGAGATTCCACAATGAAGGAATCATCGCTGTTTTCAGGGTTAACAAATTCAAGTTTATAACAAAGCTCAGTTACCCTGTGCTCAACTTGAATACGGGTATTCATTTCCATGAAGTAATGCGATTCACCGTCTACGATACATTCGAAGGTACCCAATGAATCGAGCTTAACTGCTTCACCGAAAACGGCTCCTTCATGTTCCATGCGAATCAGAATATCCAGATCTTTCTTAAGCTGATTAGCTTCGCTTGTTTTGTTGGCTTTAACAGCGATTTGAATGGCTTCGTTTAGTTCTTCTTCGGTAACCGATACTTCTAATAGTTTTTGTTCATGCATTTGCAGTGAGCAATCACGGCCACCCATGGTCATGCACCATTGGCCATTACCAATTACCTGAATCTCTTGGTGACGAGTGGTATCGATGTTCATTTCAATCAATACGTTTTTATTGTCACCCACGCCATTGGTTTTTAGTTCGATTAAGCACTCTACAACTAAAGACGGCACACAGGCTGCGGCTTTTTCAACCTTGTCCTCAAGGGTGGCGCCTTCGTAAGAATTGGCCGACTGTAAAATACGCTGGCCTTTACCACCGCCACCGGCAATGGCTTTTAAACGGAAGCGATTATTGGGTTTTTCAGTCAGCATGCGTTTGGCTTCAATTTGCAAGGCTAAGCCAATGTCCGTTGCATCAATAATGTCGATGCCAGCTGCGTAAGAGGCGGCTAATAATACAAGGGCTTTTTCTTCATCGTCATTACAGGCAGAAAAATCTACTTCTAGTTTGTTGGCCTTGGCACATTTCTCTAAGTCTTTATCGCTTTTTCCATATTTAGCAAATAAGGCCTGGCTGGTGGCGTTGTTCACACCAGGGGTAACCGATACGCCTGTTGCGAGTGCCGTGCGTTTTGCTGAGTCTTTCATGCCCGCAGAGCGCTGGGTGTAAGAACAGGGGCCCATGAAATTAAGGCCCGCATTTTCCATCGCTTCAACCATTTCAGCGTCTTCCGACATAAAGCCGTAACCCGCAAAAATAGCGTTATAACCATTGTTATGAGCAATGTTAATAATTTGCTGAATACGCTGGGCTCGTTCACTTTTATCGGCGCCAGAATAATCAGGTACACGGTGAATTCGTGAAGGGTCGGTTAACTTACGCAGCTCAGGGGCCAGCGCATTTTGATAAGTGATGGAATCTTTTTCAGATAAAAGAATGCCGTAATTGTGAATGCCCATTTCATCAAAGACATCCATGGCTTCTTTACGAATAGGACCACGGCAAATAATTAAAGGGCGCATGTGAGTGCAATCAAATGATTGAACCCATTGGCTGTTTGATGCGCCTAACTTCCGATCGGTATGGATTAATGGGTTAGCTAAATAGTTTTCGTTTGACATTGGCAATTACTATAGTAAGGACCCAAAAAGCTAGTTTACTTGATCTGGCTGCGTTAAAAATTTCATCAAGATCCTCACTTAGTAAACTAAGCTCCGGTCTTTCAAAAATGTTTGCCTTGCCAGCTCATCGCCACTTACGCTTTTAAATCCTAACTCCTTTGGTATTTTGTATTTCCAAGAGAATAATTTAGTTCTCTCAAGTTAATTTCATTGTCGCCACAGGTTAAAGCGTTAGTGGCGAATAAACTCGCTTTAAACTAGAAAAATTCACGCTGAACAGAAGATAATGGCTCCGGAGTGTAATGTTTTAGGTGGAACTCCATATGCTCACCCAACACTTTACGCAAATCACTTGGCATAACAATTTGTGAAATACTACCCAGACTTAATGCTTCATTAGGATTCATTAATTCTTCTTCATATTGCTTGGCCAATAGCGCTTCTTGATCGACACCCCATTGAGCGGTTTCTTTTTTGGCTTTAACCATACCGCGAATTTCACGCAATTCTTTTTTATAAACAAATTCGATACCGGCAGGGCCCATTACTGCAGCGCGGGTAGAAGGCAGGGCAATTACCAAGTCGGCCCCAGTAGGGTAGTTGTTGTAAGAGGCGTAAGCACCGCCGTAAGCATTACGCAGAATTAACAAGAAGCGCGGTGTGCGTAAATCTATAATGGCATCCAACATGGCGCGGCCTGCTTGTACTATACCGCCTGCTTCCTGGTCTTTGCCTGGGCGGAAACCTGTTGTGTCTTCCATGAAAATAACCGGAATGTTGTACAGGTTACAAAAACGAATGAAGCGCGCATTTTTATAGGCGGCATCAATGTCTATTTGGCCAGAGCCCACAGCTGAATTGTTGGCCACAAAACCAATGACGTTGCCGCCCATACGCCCTAAAGCAACAATGGTATTACGAGCGCGATCGGGTTGAATCTCTAGGAAGTCACCGTGATCACAAAGCTGCTGAATAATAATGCTCACGTCAACAGGGGTGTTAAAACCGCTGGGGCTGTTGAAGGCTTTTTTCAACAGAATTTCAATGTCCCATGTTTTACGATCAATAGGGTCCGAGGTTTCTTGAACCGGGGCCAGTTGACTGTTGTTATCAGGAATATAATTTAAAAGTTCTTTCACTTTTTTAAGTGCGGCTACTTCGTCTTCTACTACAAAGTCGGTCACACCTGTTTGGCTATGTACTCCTGGCCCGCCTAATTCATCAGCTGTGACGTCTTCACCTAATACCGATTTCACAACACCAGGGCCAGTTAAACCAAAAAAGGTATCGTTAGGTTGAATTAGGAAGCTGCCTTGACGAGGAAGGTATGAGCCGCCGCCTGCGTTAAAGCCAAACATGCACATAATAGAGGGCACCACGCCGCTGATTTTACGCAATGCAGTAAAGGCTTCAGCGTAACCATCAAGGCCGCCCACACCGGCTGGCACATAAGCACCGGCTGAATCATTCATGCCTACTAGAGGAATGCGGCGTTTACCTGCAAGTTCAAAAAGGCGGGCCAGTTTTTTACCGTTAGTGGCATCCATAGAGCCGGCGCGAACCGTGAAATCGTGACCATAAAGGGCCACATCACGGCCGTTTATTTTAACCACTGCCGTTACTAAGCCAGCGCCATCGAGGTTTTTCCCCCAGTTTTGAAATAACACTTTAGGGTCTTCGTCGGTTAATACCGAAATACGCTCCCAAATGGTCATGCGGTCTTTGCCGTGTTGGCGGGTAATAGACGCCACTCCGGCGGCTGTTTTAGGGCGTTGAATTAAGTCATAGCCTTTTTTAAGGCTTTCTTCATACAGGCCTGGCTCGTAGGAGGCTTGCCCTGGAACACTGAACTCCACTTCTTCTTTTTGATTGAAGGGGTTCGTTAAGGAAGCTTGCGCTTTATTGGTTTTTGTCATGTTTTTCTTAATCCTATGAGCGTTTTTAGCTATTTTTCATTACACCCTAGTAATAGTTGAATTAGGGATAAACAGCCTTAGTAACGTCTCTAGTTAGATGTTAGGTCTATAAAAGTTTGATGAATCATATAAGGGAATGTCTAGCTTGTGAATAGCCAATGGAACCTTCAAAATAGGCAGTATCTATCTGTACCCCTTTAAATATAGGGTGTTGATGCATGAATTAGAGTAAATACGTCACATAAAAAGTAAATCTTAGTAGACATAATCGCTCATTGGTGTCACGAGATTGCCTGAAGAAATAGACATTTACGCTCTTCATGCCGCATTGCGGAAGCTTTTAGGCTTAATAGAGGTGTTTTGTCCTGATTGGTTAAAAGGTATACTGCACTCACATATTTTCATAGGTTCACTCATGCAAAAACTCCTGGTACTTACCACAGGCGGCACCATCGACAAGGTCTATTTTGACGCTCTAAGTCAATTTGAGGTGGGTGATCCCGTGGCGCATGAAACTTTGGCTGCCATGAATGTAGCCTTTGAGTTTGATGTTCAGGAAATTTGCAGAAAAGACAGCTTGGAGATCACCGAACAAGATCGCCAAGCGCTGAAAGATGCTATTGAGGCAAGTGATGCTCGCCATATTCTTATTACCCATGGTACCGATACCATGGTGGATACGGCTCAGTTTATTGGTGAGCAAACTCAAAAATCGATAATTCTAACCGGTGCCATGCAACCCGCGGCATTCAAAGATACCGATGCCGTGTTTAATATGGGCTCCGCCATTGGCGCTTTAGCCATTGCTGCACCGGGTGTTTATATTGCTATGAGTGGTCGTGTTTACCCGGCTGGAGAAGTGTTTAAAAACTATGACTCAAAACGCTTTGAAACTGCTGAGGCACCAAAGCAAGTTCAATAATTTTTAAGCCTGAATTTTAAAACCTTGTTATGAATGCTTTATGTAACAAGGTTTTTAGATCTTATGATTTCAATTCCAACAACCTTGCCTTAACCGCTTTTTCAATTCTATTTAACGCTTCTGTTAATACGTTTTGCTGACAACCAAAATTAAGGCGTACATAGTGGTTGTCGCCAAACTCAGATCCCGCCGACATGCCTACACCATATTTTTCGAAATACTTTTGCGGTTGTTCAAGCTTTAACTCCTCCACATTTAGCCAGGCCAAATAAGTGGCTTCAACTGGTCGCATGGAAATGCCCTGGATTGAATTGATTCGCTCAAAAATAATTTGGTTGTTTTGTTGTAAATATTCAATTAATTCAAGACGCCAGGGTTCACCATATTTGTAGGCGGCAATGGCGGCTTGAGTACCAATAATATTCACATGTCCCACTAATCCATACATGAATTGGCTGTATTGCTGACGCATTTCTTTATTAGGAATAACCGCAAAGGCTGTATCTAATCCAGCAATATTAAAGGTTTTACTGGGGGCCATCAGTGTAATAGAGCGCTGTGCAATTTCTTCACTCAGGCTGGCAATAGGGATATGGGGCTGGCCGTTTAAAATTAAATCGCAGTGAATATCGTCGGAGCAAATAATTAAATCACGCTCTATACAGAGCTGGCCAAGATCGGTTAACTCTTGTCTTGAATAGACCTTACCGATGGGATTATGTGGATTGCATAGCAACATCACACCGGTATCTTCACTGATATTTTTTTTCATTTCTTGCAAATCAAGACGCCAGCTTTCGCCGTCGGCCTTGGCTAAAAAAGTTTGGTTTTCAAATTTTATAATAGGGGCGTGTTGTTTCAAATGAGGGTAGACAGGCAGGGCGGTGATGCCGGCGTTTTTTCCTTTGTGGGCAGACAAGGCACGAGCCACGTTTAAGCCCTTAACCACTCCGGGCGTGAGTACAATCCATTCAGGCAATATGTCCCAGTTATAGTGTTTCTGACAATGGTTAACAATTAAATTCATTAGCTCAGGGTTATCCGAGCCATAACCCAGTACACCGTGATCGCTGCGTTTATTAATGGCTGCGACAATCTCAGGGGCTACATGAAAATCCATGTCGGCCACCCACATGGGGATGATGTCCTGGTTGGCGTAGCGCTTCCATTTTATGGAGTCGGAGCCAGCGCGGTTTACTTCTGGACCAAATAGATTAGGCATGTATTTGTTCTTTAAATAAAAAAGAAAACATAAGCCAAATACCTATTTGGGTAAACACTTATTGCAATGGATGGCAGGAATTAAAATTGAAGTCTGGCCCTTAAAATAAGTGCCAGGTTAACGGCTTAAGCTTTCCAATACCCAGATGCATAAGTTTTGGACTTGTTGTAACCAGGCTGCTTTTTCACAAAGGCTTTGATGGCTTTCATATGACGGGATTGGGTGGCAATAAAGATAGATGGCTCACCAGGCTGCCAGTTCACCTTCATGACTTCATTTAATAACTTGTTGTCGTTAGGATTGGAATTGATGATCCAGTTAACTTTTATACCCTTGGGTGAAGAAATAGTTTGAGTGTCGGCCTTGCTGGGCACTTGTATGAAGGCAAAACCTCGGGCTTTTTTAGGTAATTTTTCCAAAATGGCGGCAAGGGCCGGCAAGCCAGTTATATCGGCCACCATTAAGTGCCACGCGGCATCAAGATCGGTATGTTTAGTAGGGCCTGGACCAGCAATGCCCAGGTAATCTCCCACTTTAGCCTCGCTGGCCCAGTTTGTGGCCAAGCCCTGGTGATCATTGACGGCAAAATCCACAGTAAGAGTTTTATTGTGATTATCAAAAGCCCTAACTGTGTAGGAGCGCATCCATTTTTTGGCCCCTAGATACAAACCTAGCCTGGGCTGAGTTTGCCCTGGTTGGGGGAATATGGTTTTAACATGAGCGCTTTCCTGTTCGGCTGGGAAGTCGTGTAAATCAGCTCCCTTAAGCATTATGCGGCGCATATGGGGGCTGATGTCTTCAATGGCGCTGACCTGGGTCATTCTCATTTTACGGCTCATGTTAAATTCCTGTTTTAGATAGTTAATGTCGTTGTTTGCGCCCCTTGGCTCTCTCGTGCCTGGCTATTTTGCCTTGATATTTATAGCGGCTTAAATATAATTGACAATATCAACTATATTTAAAGAGGTTGATAATATCAACTATTATTTTGGACTGATAAAGCTATGTGCCCTCTTTCAATGCAAGACAATATCATGGCCCTGTTTTATCAGTTTAAAGGGCGCATGTTGCAAGCTCTGAGCGATACCGGAACCAGTGTTGCGCCCATGCATGTGAAGTCGTTGCATATTATTAATCGAAAATCCCCTTGTACCGCCCAGGATATCGCCCTGACCATGGGACGGGACAAGGCCCAGGTGACACGCCTGATTAATGATCTCATTGCACGTTCACTGGTGTTTAAAGAGCCCAATCCGAATGATAAACGCAGCCAATTTATAACCCTCACCGAAACAGGCCAAGAGCTAGTGAAGGTCATGGCTAAGGTACAAAAAGAGGTAATGGATTTTATGCAAAAGGATATTAGTGAAGAAGATTTAGCGGCGTTTAATCGAGTGGCCGTGGCCATGACGGATAATTTAAGTGGGGAAAAAGAATAATTATAGGGTGGAGTTCAGCTGCAATTTATTTTATTAACCTTCCAAGCTTAATCATTTTTTGATCTTTACCTAGTATCCAGTTTTGACCAAATTCTTTTTCTGATACTGGTATAGGGTAAGTTATATTGATTGAAAGCCAGCTAATATCTATTGTCCAGATGATATTTGATTCAGTAAAACTAGAAAATTGCGCTACGTAATTCCTACCAAAAAGTTCAAGCTTCTTTAAGTTTCTATGGAAGCTAACATTTACTTTTCTGGTAAGGGTTTTATTTTTAAAAATAGAATGCCGAATATTATTAAAAACAGTTTCATTGATGGTTATATTGTTTTCGATTAGTAAGCATCCAAATATTTTAAGAAAATAAAGTTCAACACCTGTTTTTGTAGACGTATTGTTATCAGTCATTGTATCTAAGTCAATGACTTCTCTTCTAATTATAGACTGTTCAGATTTAAAGATTTTGTCTATAAATAGTGCAAAGGACTTATCATGTTCCTGTGTAAGACTACTATTGCAATTCCCACAAATGCTATTGTTGAACTTTAAGTGATTATTCCTTTTATGACTTTTAATAGGAGTATTTCTATTTCCATTCGTGTTTCCTAAATAACGTTTCTCCCCTGTATTTAAATCTCCGAAAACCTTATCCAGAATAGACTTTATAATAATATGCTCTCCGCTATCAGCCTTTTCACTGGTACAAATCCAACACATTTTATCTGTCATTCAATTGCCCATTTAACTGAAGTTATTTTACTTCTTTAAATTTTTATGTGGTGTAACCCGGGCATGGGCCCATATAGATGATTGTGGAGAAAAATAGAGTGTAAATTAATTATCTGTTTTTCTTTGTCAGCCGCAACTGCCGATATTCCTTCGGTGTCACCCCAGCCCACTGCTTATAAGCCCGGGTAAAGGCTCTGGGTTCACTAAAGCTTAACTGCTTGGCGATATGGGAGATGGTAAGGCTGCGATTGCCCAGTAGTTTATTGGCCAGATCATGACGAAGGTTGTCTTTTATTTGCTGGTAGCTAATGCCTTCCACGCTTAATTTGCGGCGCAGGGTTTGCTCGCTCATGCCTAGTTGTTTGGAAATGGCTTCGCTGCCTGGCAGTAACAAGCAGTCTTCTTCTTTAAAATTTTTAGGTTCCAGCATTTGATTGATGCGGGCGGTAAGGCTGGTGTCTTCCCCTGGAATAGTTAACAAGTCAATGGGGGCGCGGCGTAAAAAAACCTGTAAGTCGCGCTGGGTTTTTACTAAGGGTTCTTCCAAATATTTACGGTGAAATACCAAACGGTTCACCTTGCTTTTTAAATAGGTGGGGCAGCGGTAAAGCACTTCAAATTCATCAGGGTCCAGTGGCGTGTAATTAACATAGGCACCTAATAGTTTAATAGGTTTGCCTATATACCAGCTGGCAAATCGATGCCAGATCACATGCCAGTACTCTATATAAAAATGTTCAAAATCCAGTTCTGGGCGGCGAAAGGTGGATGTGAAATAAACGTGTTCGTCTTCCACTTCTAATGAAATTTGCACTTCGTCCGTGATTTGGTTGTAAAAACGAATGCCCTTTTGTAATAACTCTTCCAGCGTGGTGCTGTGGCTTACCCAATCGGCCATTAATTCAAACGTGCCCACTTTAATGGGTTTTTCAGTGAAACCCATGAACTCATCGTTTAAGGCTTGAGCGATATCGGCATAGAGTCTGGCTACCAGGTCCACATGAAAACGAGCCTTGGGGTTTTTTAACGGTTTTTCGGGAATGCGGG
>ERZ1027231.171-NODE-171-length-31659-cov-20.736742_pt1 | contig 31659 bp, 22 predicted proteins | sample MGYA00520866_ERZ1027231 | MGnify/ENA primary metagenome ERZ1027231 (study PRJEB33311, sample SAMEA4378411) | marine metagenome | biome: Marine biome; feature: Fjord; material: Water | collected 2014-07-20T08:00:00Z/2014-07-... | depth 75 m ...
TTTAAATTGGGACGTTCAGGCTGTTTTCTATTTTTCTACAGCCTGAACGCCTCACTAAGAGGAAAATAATAGTTGGTTAAAATGAGCGACGAAGGAGCAAAAACCAACTGTTATTTGTCCTTTTAAGTGACTTGTTAGCTACGCTTAGAAGTTTTCATATTCATTTTCACCACTATCTTTAGGCGTCCATAGATGAGAGTAATGAGGTTTTAATGCTTGTCTTACACCTCCACCAAATTCATATAGTAACCCCAACTTATTTACCCCGTTGTGATAAATGACTATAGCTTTTTCATAATACTTAATCATATTAAGTGGGGGCTCTTCGACTTCACACTTAAAACCATTTAAATATTTACCCTTTAAGTATTTTAGTTTTTTATGAGCTAAAGGGCCTACCTTAGGGGTATCCTCATCAGAACTGGAATTTAACCAATTACAAATAACCTTAACTTGTTCTTCAACGTGTATATCAACAGCAGTATATCTATAGCCCCCCAAACTTAAAAAAATGAGAGATAAAGAAACTACTATTATTTTTATGCGCAAAAGGTGAAACCTCATCTAGAGTAGCTAACAGTTTTATTCATGCGCAAGCACGCATATCTATAATAGCGATGGGGTCTCGTTATCCCATTAATATTGAAATAACCAGCACAAGCCAAACAACCATGTAATATACGGACACAGTCTAAAGTGCCAGCCTTGCTTAATCAAACATCAAAATCAATTTTGGTAAATTTAGTTTTAAAGCTTATTTTTTGAGATAAAGGTAGGCAAGGATAACTACTATAATATTTAAAAGCTGGTAGAAAAAAGTAAAACACAATACGCCAAATCTTAGTGAATTTCGTATTCTGTTATTTCTTTTTATTCTTTTGGAATTTCTTCTTACCGAACCAAACGCGAGGCGATAATAAATCGCGACGTTTTGTGGCCTTTATTGCAAAAACCCAATCGTATATATAAATGACCAAAGGCCACAAGGGGAGTATGGGGCGACTGCATGGATGCAGAAGATAGAGCAACGCAGGAGCTGTTGCCGAAGTGGAAGGGGTCTCCCCTTCAAAGGAAAAATATCTAGCTTTAACGCAGCAAATTAACAAACAATCCAAATAACTATCTAAACAATCCTCCAAATAGAATAGGCCCAACCCAAAACGGGCAAGGCCTACTATATTTCTTTAACAACACAGTTCTAAACTAGAACTACATACTTATGCCAATTTATCCGCCTCACTCCCCAGCATTTTAAAAATATTACTAATCCCCATATCTTTTTGCTTAAGATTAATAAGAAAATTCGCGGTAAACACCCCAAACGGCATTTGCGCCACACCCGAATCGGTCCCCGTTGGAGTAATCACCGCCACCGGCGGGGTTTTATAAGGCTTCACTTTTTTGCCCTTGGCAGCGCGAATAATTTTATCGGCCAGCATGCCACCTTGTACCGTGGCCAGATAACCGTGTTTGTGATCATCCAGTGCCGAGCAATCCCCCACTGCATACAGATTGTCGTAGCCGTTTACCTTCATGAAGGCATCTACTTTTATGAGACCCTTGTTATCCAACACACTGGGTAATTGCTGACGCAAAAACTCGGTATTGGGCACCATGCCCACACAGGAATACACAAGGTCGGCTTTAATCACCTCATTGCTTTTACTGCAGCGGTATTGATTACCCTCTTGTTTATTATCAAGGGCAAAGCGGCGATTCAGTTTTACACTCACCCCTTTTGCCTCTAACTGCTCTAGGGCTTTGTGTTGGGCTTTGGGCTTCATGTTATCCAGCAGGGCACTGCCAGAGTGAGCCAACGTCAGTTTGATATTAGGAAAGGCACTGGTAATTTCACCGGCCAGTTCTACCCCCACCGCCCCGCCGCCCATTACCAATACCGACTTGGCTTTGGCGAGCTTGCTGTGTTCAGTGAGCATTTCTTGGTTACGAGCTGCGTAATCAAATTGCCCGTGAGTTTTGGCCAATGACAGAGACGGGTAACGACTGCCCGAGGCGATCACCGCTTGATTAAAGGTAATGACATCGCCATTGGCGAGGGTAGCTTGCTTGTCGTTCATGGACTCGATGGCCCCTTGTATAAAACCGCCCGCCACAAAATCTCGGTAAAGTTTACGAGCGCGATTACCCTGAGTATTAGGGGCCGTGACATTGCGCAATACCGCAAAGGTCACCTCGAAATAATCTTTTTTATCCACTAATGTGGCGCTAATGCCGGCTTTTGCCAATTTTTGTGCAGTGGCCACACCGCTGAAACCACCACCGATAATGAGTACATCTGTGTGCTTTTGCATATTCATCTCCCACTGCCGGTTGAGCAGTATTTTTAAATAATGGTGTTCGACTTAACTGAAATACAGGTTATCATTAGGATATTCCTTATAAAATTTGACATTATTTAACAAGATGTAAGACTTTCTCTAATAATCACTTAACAAAGTGTCTAATAAAAGACCTAATAAGTGTTAAATGGCCAGTATTAGTGCTGCCCAAACACAGGAGGCACCATGACTCTAGACCAGCTCAAGTCGTTGCAAGCCATAGTAGAAGGGGGCTCTTTGCGGGCCGCCTCACAAAGTTTAAACCGCACGCCTCCCACCATCAGCGTTGCCATAAAGAACCTTGAAGATGAGCTGGGCCTGCAGATATTTGACCGCGACCAATACCGCAACACCCTTACGCACCAGGGCAAGAAACTGTACGAGAAAGCCAAACTGGTGTTGGCACAGGCCCAGTCGTTTAAACATTTGGCCACGCAACTGGCGGCAGGGGAAGAAACCGAAGTGGGCATAGCATTTACCTCGGCCATTGCGGTGGCGCCCATAATTCGCACCATTCGCCAATGTAAGGAGGAGTATCCGGGTACGCGCCTTGAGGTGTATTCGGAAAATGGCATGGGGCCCATGGATTTATTAGAAAGCGGTCAGGCGTCTATTGTGATTATTCCTTGGATTCAAAATAACGACAAATTGGAATCCATACATTTTATGAATATACGTTTTAAATGCGTCATCGCTGCCAACTCGCCCTTGCTTAAAGAATATGAGGTGATTCCCAGAGCGGTTATGAAAAACTGCCCACAAGTGATCATCAGTAGCGGTCAACCTTCAAGCCGAAGTTTTGCTGTACTGGAAGGGGGCGATCAATGGCGGGTAAATGATTTTCACACCAAAAAAGAAATTATCATGCAAGGCATGGGCTGGGGCAATTTACCCGAGCACTTAATAGAACAAGAAATCAAACAAGGTTTACTGGTGCCCATAAAGGTAGAAGGTGACCCTGAAAAACCCACTATAGAATTACGGGTGGTGAGAAAAGAAGGTGAGCCTGTGGGGCCAGTGGCGCAGAAACTTTGGGGGTTGTTTCAGCAACAAAATAAAGAGGCAGGCAAATAATATTAGGGCCTCTGGGTCATGCATTGTGTGTTGCTTAACGCACAATGCATGAGCTAACCTTTGGGCTGTAGCTTGCACCAAGGTTAAAAAAACTTAGCAACCAGTAGATTAACACCTGCTATTAATGCCACTGCCAATATTAACCAAGTAGCATTACTGACTAATTTTTCAATTTTAATAGTGAAGTTAATTAGCCAGAATAAGAATTGATCTGATTGGCCTATTTCATTCATCTTTGCCTTTGATTCACTTAACCCCTGTAATAAATGAAAGTTCTCCATTACGGCAAATAACTTAGGGCTTCCCATTTCCTCCCAAGTACTTCTATGACGGTGACGTAACCTTAAAAATATAGGTTCTTTAAAAATGACCACCGAAAGAAAAGCAAAAGCTCCGTATATGATCATCATCACCCCAAATACGGCATTTATTGAATAGTGTATATCCTTGAATCGGCACCAACCGTTTTCGCATCTTTCTTTTTTTTCATAGCCATTGCTAATGCCCGCTTCATGTTCAGCCTTAGCGGCTTTAATGCCGGCATTAAAACCCCTCATACCATTACGCTGGCCAAAGACAATCGGCGGCTCCGGTGGACATACAGGTTCAATTGTTAAGTTTTTGGTGACAGAACGGTAGCCAGATTTAAAAGTATTACAGTACTCACTCGCTGAAACGGCAGAAGAAAGCGACACTGATATCGCCAATAAAAAGAAGATGAGTAATTTCATTGTTATGGTAATTTTCTGAATCGAAATTTAAGCATGGGATCATAGCTTTCTTTTTGCTAAAGGCACAGGGGATGTTGGTCTTGATTATTTCCAAACACAAAAAAAGGGCTTTCGCCCATTTTTAAATCAATGATTTAATCGCCACTGCAATTAATCTGGATTCAACCCTGAAGGTCTTCATGATTACCGTATATGGCATCTGACAATTCTTCTAACTGAATATCAGAAACACCTACAACACTAGATAACCAAGTTTTTAATGTCTCTCGATCAGCATCTGTTAACGAACCATAACGCAATTGAGAAGTAATGTAGCCACCAAAGTTATCCTTGGTGCCGCCGCCACTGAACAACATATTATTGGACTCTAAAAAGGACAACAATTCAGAGAAAAAATCGTTTACCTTGTTTTCGTCCATATCATCAATTGAACAGCTGAATTCAAATCCAATGACGGCAAACTCACCTAAATACAGCTTTTTGCGAAGGCGACGGTTCATTTTTGGCTGAGTCATGATTTTCTCTATATTGAGTAAAGTGAATAGCTGGAAGGGTTTTAAAGTTTGTTCAGGTGATTATAGCATTCAATGCTGTGTTTAAACTGTTAAAGGATGGCTTAATTTGAGAGTGACTCGCTGGCAGCTAGCTGCCGCTTTTAGCCTATTAATAGTAGGGGCTAGGCAGACTTGGCAATGTGCATTTAGACAGAGGTAATACATGTGCCAAATGACTCTTAGGATTTTGCTAAACGCACAATACAAGACTTGACCCTCGCGCTTGCTAAACGCACAATGCAAGACCTGACCCGAATGGCACTGATAATTAAAGGGTTCTTCACAGGAGACAGTGGGGGATAAAAAGCAAGACTGGTTTAAAACGTATTAGCCAGCTTGCTCCACCTTATTCTAGATGTAATCCACCGTAATGGGCTTAAAGGGCGATTTAACAAACTCGTCTTTACAAATTTTATAAATAAAGGATTAGGGTGTCCAATAAACTGGGGGAGCATCAACCTAACCCTCATGCTGGGTTAGTTTTTCGTTATATTAATATTTCCACTACAAAGATTTGAGAGTTTACCTTACTTATGGCAACCCCTAAAAACTTATCCACTACCTCAACAAGCTCCTTAATTAAAGTATTGTCTGTAACGTGAAAATCCCATGAATCATAATTGATTTCAATACCAGAAAAAGTGACTTCGAGGGCTTTGGCATTTTTTGCCAAGGCTGTAGGGTTGTTACCTTTTACCCGAGAGTTTGAGTGTACTATTTGATTTCTGAGTTGTTGGTATTCACAAATACGGTCATATAGTTTTTTCTCTTTCTTGAGGTCAATATCGCAGGTAAGTTCAATATACCTAATTGATTTCCTAATCAAGTTATTATCACTAAGGTCTTGCAGACTCAATTTACTATTAGTACAACCTTTTATCTCTTCACTAAGATGTGACAGGGAACTTTCGAGGAGAGTATAAACTAGTACTATAGAAGAATGATAAAAATAGCTTTTTAATTTTGATATCTCTTTATTAAATAAATCGACTAAAACTTCTTCATCATCAGGTCGACTATCAATATCAGCAATCATATTTGCTTCTAAAGCATCACCCTTTTCAGATATAGCTTCACTAATATCTACCACATAACTTCGTAAATATTTAAGCTCGTATTCAGTTCGCTCCTTAAAGCTGACTAAATTTATTGATTTTTCTGTAAATGAATTCTTTTTAGTTAGCATACGACAACTTATAGAATGAATATAACGCCTAAATTAGGTGCGCCGTAGGCGTCACCTGGCTTTACTTTTTAAAAGGAATGGGGTCAAGTCTTGCGTTTTGCTAAACGCACGATGCAAGACCTGACCCTCGTGCCCATATTCTGGCTTGTGGAAATCCACATCCTTCTTTTTGGCTCCTTGGTTGTGGGAAAACCTTCTGATTTAGTGGTGTATCAGACATAGAAATACCTGTGCCATCAGCCACAACAACTCTTCTTTCGACTAATGGATGGAGTGTTTTATCTGCTGATAATTGGCTCTGTGTATGGGATAAAATATTTTCCAACAAGCTTACATTTAATTTCTTACGGGCTTGGCAGTAGGCAGAAGTTGATGATGAAACACGGTGCAACCCGCGCTGCTCAGATAAAATTCTGAATTGGTTCACTACCTCCTGACAGCTACCATCTGTACTTAAGATTTGATGAAAGAAACCCCAGAAAGTATTTTCAATACTAAACACTCTGCGACGGCTGAAGATTTTTGACTTGGAGCTATCTTGCAGTAATGATGCTGGAATAAAACTGGATAAACATTGCTCTAATCGACTGAATGACATTTGATGCATTCGTGCCCTAGTATCTGCTAACTTTTGCGCCGCTGTACGGGGTTTTCGACGTAAAGTGGGCAAGTGCCAACCAGGAAACATAGGAGTCATAAGTGGAGCTTTCAATGGTAATAAATGGTGCTATTTTACCATTGAAAATCACTTCGAAAAGCCCTTAACTTAGTGCCATTCGACTCTGACCCCTTTGATTGAACGACTCTGACTTCTTGGATTTGGATTCAATTGCCGTTTCCCAAATTTTATTTAATTGAGAAGTCATAATTATTCTGTCAAAAACAGGATGAGCTGCATTATCCCGGAGTGTTTCAAAGTGGCTATCACTAGTTAATAGGTTGTCTGCGTAGTAACAATAAATAGCGTGCATGCAATCATGAAGGAGTCCACGACTTTTAGAATTTTCCATCTGTAACTGTGTTTCAGCCATTATGGCCATTTCTAATACAGGACCCCTAACCATTAGGGTCGGGTAATGCTCAATTATAAAATCAAGTCTTTCGAACGGATCATCTATACCTTCTTCACTCCAGAAGTTTCGGACAGCACTATTCTGTAATTCAAAACCAATACAAACTATGAAGAAAGTAAATATCAGTGCAATTTTATAAGTACGCTCTGTTTTTATATCTAATGTATCGCAACGATCCAAGTTCTTGAGCACCTGAATCATTGACTTGTGAAATGGGTCATTTTCATAATTTTCATGTGACTCATTACTCATGTCACTAACTATTCCCTTTAATCTCTTAGATAACTCGCGCATTCCTGCTGTTCTTTCTTTTATATCACCCTCATCCATTGGTATATTACTATCAATTTTTCCATGAATATTTTCCCAAGTGACCCCCATTTCTAGATTAGAGTAAGGGCTTTCAAAAAAAAATCTTCTATCTTTCTCTGGGCAACCAAGTTTTAAATATTGAGTAATTATTTCTGAGGGGGATTTTAGTAGTTTATTTGAACAATTAAACTGTGCCCAGTATATAAGGTAATCTTGACGTTCAGGACTTGAATTAAGTAAAATCTCCCACAGTGATATTGGAGACAGAAAAAGTTCGAATCCTAAATATTCTTTCATTGCAGATAAAAAATCAAAATCCTTAATATTATCAGCAAGAAAATTGAGCCCTGAAGTGTCCAAATAAAAAATACTACGCATATATATCCAAACTATAGAGAACGGGGTCAGCCTTGTGTTTTTCTAAACGCACAATTCAAGATCTGACTTTCGCACCTTGATAGCTATCCTTTAGCTGTTACTTTAATTATGTCATTCGTCTTCATGAAGTAATCCAACATCATTGCGCAAACAACTTCGAAATTTATTTCGTGCCTTCCATAGCTTTCCAAGCTGTTCATTTGTGTAAGACCCATTGTTTGCAGGATTCTTTCGAAGAGCGTTTTTTAAAACATAATATCCCTCAAGAGAGCTTTTTGACAACAGCAATCCGGATTTTTTGCTTTGCCAAGCCACCAGATTTTTTAATGATTCTTCTATTATAGACTTTATAACATCGTCACTAAATTGACTTCGTTTACCGATGTTTTGTGTTATATCAAATACCTCTGGATAGGCAACTAATCTAAGTTCTAAAAGCTTTTCATTAAATGAGTGCCTTTGTTGAAGTTTAATTGCCTTTAGTTCAGCCTGTATTTTTGATCCAGAGACTAAATAGCTAATTAGGGCAACTACAATGGATATCGCTCCAGCAATTAACGCTGCCTCTACTCGTGGGTCCATTTCTATCTATCACCTCTATTAAAAATAATTAAATTTAATTAATTTAACACCATGCTCTAGGGTAGGTCGAGATTATTAGCAAGACCTGTAATTTATTTCCATTTATCTTTTTTCTTTTCCATGAATCTACATATGACTTTAAGGCATCCAGGTCTTTTTCTTCATCTGACATTACGAATTAACCGCAGATTTTTTAACCTATAACGACTTACAAGAGAGCACCACCGTTATTCTATATCCTTTTATGAATATTTTTATTAATTTAAATAATTGTATTCCGACATATCTAGCTCTTCAATTAATTTAACAACCTTTGGTGTTGCTTGCTCTTCATTTACTTGAACCAAGTAGCAGTGATTTCTCATCATAATGTCATCTGCATATATGAAATCAATATCTTTGAAATTTTTTGATTTTTTATCGATCACCTCATATCTATACTTAGTGACCTTATCTGCAGATATATAATCTCTCGAAATGATCCTTATCTTCAGCTCTTGTCCCATCATCTGAATACAACCACGGATCGTTTTTCTATCAGACCATTTTTTTGTAGTTTCGCTTACAGATATTGGTTTATTAATTGGAACATCAGCTGATTTTTTGGCTAGTTTGTCGGCTGCACGATTATGGATATTTGACTTATGAGCTTTTACCCATTCAATTTCAACAGGTATAGGTACTTTTTTTGCTTCCCTTTTCAAATTTTTCCACAAAGGGATATTTGAGGCTGCCATTCCAGTACCTAGTCGCCATTTAGTTTTCGGCCAGATATTCATAGCTTTAAAGTAATTATCTTTAACATATCTAGAGTCAGTAAAAATGATAATTTTTTTAAATTGAGATAAATCGGAAAATTTTAGCAGTGCTTCTTCAAGGCCTATTGTACAAGCGGTTATTTCCATTTCGTCTATAGTGGCCTTTTCCCAGCCAGGTGGAGAGTAATCTGAAACAACTTCACTTCCATTTTCATTCACCCAAACGAGCCTGACACCAACTCCTGCAGCCCTACCTCTATTAGGATATGAGGAGCCATCAGTGAATATGTTTAACGATTCTTCATCTATAATTCCTAAACCTTCTCTCAACTCACAATCTCCTTATATCATTTACTCTTAAACGCGCTGTTTACAGGAAAAACAATTGGTTAAAACTCGCGATGAAGGAGAAAAATAAACTATATTTCGTCCTTAATTAATAATTTGTCAAGTAACAATCATTTGAGACCTAAATTGACCAACCTCTTTTTCTTTTGTTAATTCAATTTCAGACATTAAGAGAATACGATCCTCATATGGTGTTTGCCGTAATGCCTGCCGTAAATCTTCAAAATGTGCATCTGAAGAAAAGAATTTATCTGTATAATTCAAATACATCGCATGTAAACTATCGTTGTACACACCTCTTGAAAATCTAACTTTAGATTGACAATAAGCCATGCGTGCTAGAGTTGATAGAGGACCTTTATAAATTAGTGGTTCCCAGTTTTCTAATGCGTAATTTATTCTACAACTTGTCCTTTGAATCCCTAAAGCAGACCAAAATCTATCCGTAACCTCATGTGCCGGTCCGACTTGACAGCAGATTAAAGTAATTAAGTAAACAATAGCCAGCTTAAACACTTCCCTTGCTTCTTCAGTATATGGGTCGTCTTCTCTGATGAACGCCATACCGTTCAGCATTGCATCCAGCGAGCAATTGAATTCGCCAGCTTCAGTAGTAGGAAGGATAATATTATCATTACCATTAATCACTTTATGGATTAACTTTGTAAAAGTTCTAAGCGTTTTATTTCTAAATTTTAGCTGTTCAATATCTATATTTATTTGCTTATCTGGGTTATTAACAACATCTTTCCAAACAGCACTAAGAACGCATTGAGATTTCAATCGTAATCTTGGCTCTTCTGAAGGGAAACCCATTTTAATGTAGTGGATAATGACTTCCTCTGGGGAAGCTAATAAATCTTCACTAAATAAACGCTGTGACAAGCGAATAAGGCTATCTCTCTCTTCAAAATCTGATGTTTGAAGAATTTCAAGTAAAACCATTGGAGAGATGCACCAGTCTCTATTTTTTAGTAATTGTAGATTTTTAGTCTCAACTGCAGCATCTTCAGATAGGTGTTCTTTAAAATAATTAACTGCTGATGTTTCAAAATACCAATACTCCACGAAACCTCCTTAGTCACTTAACAGTTTTATTCATACGCAAGCGCAAGAGGTGATGGTCAAGTTTTGGATTTTGCTTAGGTGCTCAAAGTAAAACTCGACCTCGTGATTTTTAACCTTTGTGTCAATGTTACTTAAAAACATCAACATTATTCCATCTCAGGATGCACCAAAGTCAACACGCCATTATCAATAGTTGCACTCTCAAAATGATCAAAATTAGCAACCAGAACATCGGTTACTTTTTCAGTTAGCGCTTCTTTAGGGAGTTTGTATATGGTCTTGGTTGTATTCCCTACTTGCAAGTCGTTACCAACTTCTAGCTTTATGCAATCTATAAGATTACTTAGATCTTCATTTGTCATTGTTCAAATTTCCATGCCATTTATTTAATTAGGTATTACTAGCTGTCTTCTTTTGGTTTTTTATTCTGATTATCAGGCTGAAAATCAGCCCACCATGCAGTGTAATTACAATCTGCACAAATTAAATCTTGTGTGTCTTGCCCCATAACTTTTTCCTTGTGAGGCATTTTAGTTGATCCACATTCAGGACATACAGCTCCAGCACGCTTCATATTCATAATCCTTTAATTTTAATTTGGTGAAACTGTATTCACATAACGGTTTTAATCATGCGCAGCATGTACATCTAAAATCACGAGGGCCTCGTTATTTCATTTATATTGAGATAACCGGCCTAGCCTCATTATCACGTATAAATCTCAATCACTTGCCAAGCTCAAAATCCCGCAATGTTAATTTCAGACACAGTCTAAAGTGCAAGCATTGCTTAATCAAACAACAAAACTCATTTTGGTAAATTTAGCTTTAAAACTTCTTTATTGAAGTAAAGATAGGTAAGGAAAACTGAAAGCTTATTCAAAAAGTGGTAGAAAAATAAAACACAACACGCCAAAACCACCAGCATTTCGTGTTTGGTAGCTCACATTTTCTCTCTTTGTTTTATCTTTTTACCATCACCCAAAAGAATCGATAACAAAACGCGACGTTTTGTGGCCTTTATTGCAAAAGCCTAATCGAATATATAAATGACCAAAGGCCACAAGGGGAGTAAGGGGGTAAAAGGGGTCTCCCCTTTAAAGGAAAAAAGTCTGGCTTTAGTTGGGAGGATTTAAAATCAGCTTGCGTGGAATCGCTACGTTTCTATGCTTTTAGGTTAATTTCTTTGCATCTGAAACAGCTTTCTCACCATAGCGTAAGGGTTAGGGCTATTACCTTTGTAATCTGAAACAGGGTGTTAGCCCAAACTCAACGCCTCCGCAGCTGAACCAACACCCTCCTTCGCATCCATGCGACCGGGATGTACGTTCGTCGTTCCTACGCATCCTGCGTCCACGACATTAGTGCATCCATGCACGTCGTCCTGAACGCAAAAAGCCCCCAAGCAATTTCTCACTTGAGGGCAAAGAGGGCGTTTAGAACCCCGCAACTCCTTTTTTATTGCTCCGTGCAAAAAAAGGATACATACCATCCATGGTAATAAGTCGCAGGATTCTAGAGGTTTGCTTTTAAATTTAAACTCTAAACTTTATAAAAGCTTAGATGCTAGCCGCAAGGCGAACACCCTGATCAATAGCACGCTTAGCATCAAGCTCAGCCGCCACATCAGCACCACCAATTAGGTGATGAGGCTTGTTAAGGCCGTCTACCAACTCACGCAATGGATCCTGACCCGCACAGATAACCACGTTATCCACATCTAAAATTTCAGACTTGCCGCCCACAGTTACGTGAAGGCCTTGATCATCAACCTTGTCGTATGAACAACCAGGAATCATGTTCACGCCCTTGTTGATAAGGCCAGCGCGGTGAATCCAACCGGTAGTCTTACCCAGGCCAGCACCTACTTTAGATTTTTTACGCTGCAACAAGAACACTTCACGGCTTGAATCACTCACTACCGCTTCAACACCTTCAATACCACCACGAGCCTGCATGGTCATGTCCACGCCCCACTCTTTCATGAAGGCTTCAATGTTTTGGCTTGTGGCCTCGCCTTCGTGAGAAAGGTATTCAGATACATCAAAACCAATACCACCGGCACCGATTACGGCAACTTTTTTACCTACTTGCTTCTTGTCTTTTAACACGTCTAGGTAGTTCAGCACTTTAGCGTGACCAATGCCTTCAATCTCAGGCAAACGTGGTGCAATACCTGTGGCCAATACCACTTCGTCATAGGCGCCGTTGTTTAGATCATCTGCCGATACACGAGTATCTAGCTTAAGGTTCACACCAGACAATTCAATTTGCTTACCGAAGTAACGGATAGTCTCGAAGAACTCTTCTTTACCCGGTACTTGCTTGGCTACGTTGAACTGACCACCAATTTCAGAAGCGGCATCATAAAGTGTTACATCGTGGCCACGGCTGGCTGCGGTAGTGGCGAATGCCAAACCAGCAGGACCGGCACCAATAACCGCCAGCTTTTTCGCAGCAGAGGTGTCTTTAACAATAATTTCAGTTTCGTGACAAGCACGTGGGTTAACCAAGCAGCTAGTTAGCTTGCCGCTGAATACGTGGTCAAGACAAGCTTGGTTACAACCGATGCAAGTATTGATTTCTTCGCTTTTACCTTCGGCTGCCTTAGCAACAAAATCTGAGTCGGCAAGGAATGGACGGGCCATAGAGACCATGTCGGCATCACCACGTCCTAGAACTTCTTCGGCTACTTCAGGGGTGTTAATACGGTTAGAGGTAATTAGCGGAATGCTTAATTCTTTCTTGAACTTAGCCGTTACCCAGGTAAATGCCGCGCGAGGCACTTTAGTAGCAATGGTAGGTACACGTGCTTCGTGCCAACCGATACCTGTGTTAATAATGCTGGCGCCGGCTTTTTCAATTTCTTTACCTAGCATTACCACTTCATCAAAGGTGCTGCCACCTTCTACAAGGTCCAGCATAGATAGACGGTAGATGATGATGAACTTCTCGCCCACGGCTTCACGGGTACGACGCACGACTTCTATGGCAAAACGCATGCGGTTTTCGTATTCACCACCCCATTTGTCATCACGTACGTTGGTGCGTTTAGCAAGGAACTGGTTAATTAGGTAACCTTCAGAACCCATGATCTCAACGCCGTCGTAGCCGCCCACTTGTGCGTATACAGCCATTTGTACGATGTCGTTAATTTGCTTCTCAATGCCGTCTTCATCCAGTTCTTTAGGCTTGAACGGGTTAATAGGCGCTTGAATAGCAGAGGGTGCTACTGAATTGGGGTTAAAGGCGTAACGACCTGTGCTTAGTATTTGCATACAGATCTTGCCGTCTTCCTTGTGTACTGCGTCGGTGATCACCTTGTGCTTAAGGGCATCTTCGTCGCTTTGAATTAGGTTGGTGTGGGCATGAGTGGCTGTTTCAGCATTGGCACCAAAACCACCCGTAACAATAAGGCCAACACCGCCGCGAGCACGCTCGGCGAAGAAAGCAGCCATGCGGCCCATGCCTTCTTTGTGTTCTTCAAGACCTGTGTGCATAGAACCCATTAATACGCGGTTCTTTAAAGTAGTGAAGCCAAGATCTAATGGCTCAAGCATTTTTGGAAAGTGTTGGTTAGCTGTTGTCATGTAAGCAATCTCTCATCTGTGCGTTCGGCTTCTGGGGCCGAATCTGCGTTGTTTGTAAGTCGAGGGGGATTATCAGCGGTTATTGGTTTGCCGTCGTTATCATTTGATAACGAAATTCGAGGTATTTATGCCTAATACTATAAAGACACCATATAAATGCGCTTTTATGGCGATGGCGGCGTCATCTTCATGCTCAAATCCTCATGTATAGTCATACACTGCGGATCGAAGCGTGCCGATTCCTTGCCCTCACCAGAAAATCACTGTTTATCTTGGCGTCTTTTACAAGAGTACAAGCTCAATAATCGTGCAGAAAACAACAACAGGAATAAACATGGCCGACTCTCACTCCCAGTACATCGCCCCATTAAAGGACATGGCCTTCTTAATGAATGAAATGGCCATTACTCCCACCAACAATGAAGAGCTATTGTTTGTATTGGACCAGGCTGCGCGCTTTGCCCAGCAGGAGTTAGCGCCCATTAACCAGGAAGGCGACACCATTGGCTGCTCTTTAAAAGATGGCCAGGTCACCCTGCCCCCTAGCATGAAGAAGGCCCTTCAAAGTTATGCACAGGCCGGTTGGATGGGGGTTTCCATGCCCGAAGAGTTTGGCGGCCAAGCCTTGCCTGAAACACTGGCTGCTTGTGTGGGTGAAATATTAACCTCGGCCAACCACGCGTTTAGCATGACTCCAGCCCTAACCATGTCGGCTTGCCGCGCTATTATGGCGTTTGGCAGTGACGAATTAAAAGAGATCTATTTAACCAAGATGGTGGCTGGGCAGTGGACCGGCACCATGTGCATGACCGAAAGCCATTGTGGATCCGACCTAGGCCTAGTGCGTACGTCGGCGGTAGAAGATGGCCCTGGCCAGTACCAAATTAAAGGCAACAAGATATTCATTTCCGCCGGCTCCCAAGATGCCAGCGACAATATTATTCATTTAGTTTTAGCGCGCTTAAAAGACAGCCCCAAGGGCATTAAGGGCTTATCGTTATTTTTGGTGCCAGCCAAATTACAAGATGAAGCGGGTAACTGGAATCAAGATAATTTTGTCTCTTGCATTGGCATCGAAGAAAAAATGGGCATACACGCTAACCCTACCTGCTCCATGAGTTTTGAAGGCAGCACCGGTTTTATTGTGGGCGAAGTAAACCAGGGCATTAACGCCATGTTCGCCATGATGAACGAGATGCGTTTGGGCACTGCTGGGCAAGGCATAGGGTTATGTGAACACAGCTTTCAAAAAAGTATTGCTTACGCGGTTGAGCGTACTCAAATGCGATCGTTAAGTGGTGTAAAAGCCAAAGATAAAGAAGCCGACCCAATTGTGGTACACCCGGATGTACGCCGCATGTTGCTTACCCAAAAAGTGTTTGCACAAGGCGGCCGTGCGTTAGGGCAGTTTTGTGCGCAACTTCTGGAAAAAAGCCACCAAGGGGAAATAGATAAAGAAGAGCAACAACTGCTGGACATGCTCACCCCCATTGCTAAGGGTTTTTGCACCGAAGTAGGATTAGAAAGTGCCAGCCACGCCATTCAAATTCACGGCGGCCATGGTTTCATTAAAGAAACCGGAGTTGAACAACTTTACCGTGATGGTCGTATTGCCACTCTTTATGAAGGCACCACAGGGATTCAGGCGCTGGATTTATTAGGGCGTAAAATTTTGGGCACTCAAGGCAAGAGCCTCATGAGTTTTACCAAGCTGATGCACAAGCTTTGTAAAGAAAATGCGGGCAATGAAAAACAACAAGACTTGTTAAATGTTTTGGCAAAATATTCAAAAGAATGGCCAGAGCTCACCATGAAAATTGGTGGCAAAGCTATGAAGAACCCAGATGAAGCCGGCGCCGCCAGTTTTGATTATTTAATGTATTCAGGTTATGTCACTTTGGCTTATTTTTGGGCGAAGATGGCGATCACCGCACAAGCGCTTTTAGATGGGGATATCGCCCCGCAAAATGGCGAGCTAGATAAAGACTTTTTAGAAGGCAAGGTATTAAACGCACGCTTTTATTTTGAGCGTATTTTACCAAGAGCATTGGGCCACAAGAGTAGCATGATGGCGGGCATGAATAGCTTAATGAACATCAGTGAAAAGCAACTGCTAAGTGGTTGTTAACAGGCTTTAAATAGCGGATAGAAAACATCATGAGGCACAGGTTCAACCTGTGTTTTGTGGTTTTTATTAAGACAGGTAATCGTCATGCAATCCGCTGTCATATAACTCCACCCGGTTGCGCCCTTTATCTTTGGCTTTGTACAGGGCGATGTCGGCCTGATTAATCATGCCTTCAAAATCACCATTGTTAGCGTCTATCATGGCCACACCTATGCTAATGCTAATATGAAAACTTTTTCCATTATGTTCAATGGGAGTGTCGGCCACTTCCAAGCGCATGCGCTCGGCCAATAACTGCACGCCTTTAAGTTCGGTTTCGGGAATAAGCACAATAAATTCTTCGCCGCCAAAGCGCGATACCAGGTCTATGCCCCGTACTGTTTTTTTCAATAACGCAGCCACACTTACCAGTACCTTATCGCCACAGATATGACCGTATACATCATTTACCTTTTTAAAATAATCGATGTCCATCATCACCACGGCCAGAGCATGTTCATAACGTCGGGCACGTACATATTCATTCCAACCACGTTCAAAAAAGTATCGGCGGTTATACAATTCGGTTAATGGATCGGTGATGGCCAATTTTTCAAGTTTTAAATCCATTTGCTTACGTTTAATCGCGTATTTAATCACCCGAGAAAGTAAGCGGCCATTAAGTTCATTTTTAGCCAGGTATTCTTGTGCCCCTTGTTGAATGGATTGCTCACCCACTTCATCGTTATCGATGCCGGTCAATACAATAATAGGCAAACGATCACTGAGGCTGCGCATGTTGCTCACGGTGCCAATACCGGTGGAGTCGGGCAGGGATAAATCTAGCAGCACTGCATCCAAGGTATTGACCAACAATTTTTCCTTGGCTTGTTGCAATGACGCACAAGGAATTAAGTCGTAACTTACCCAGCTCACATCACTGAGGTATTCACTGATTAAATCAAAATCACCCGGGTTATCTTCCACCACCAGGATGGTTAGACTTTTCACATCTTTCATTGACGCCTCATGTTAAATCACCAGGTTTAAGACACTTAAATCCGTTTATTAATCATTGTGGATATTGAACATTTGAAAACCAATACGCTTCTAGGTTATCCATAAGTTTAACCAGAGATTCATAATCCACCGGCTTCACCATATAAGCATTGGCATGCAGGCTGTAACACTCGTTAATGTCTTCTTTGGCCTGGGAAGAGGTGAGCATTAATATGGGAATGCTTAAAAGATCTGGGTTCGATTTAACCTGTGCCAATACCTGTTTGCCATTCATGGTAGGTAAATTAATATCCAATAAAATTATATTGGGCCGTATCGAATCTTCAAAACCTGTGCGCTGGCAAAGAATATCCATGGCCTGCTCACCACTACTGGCCACCCGGGTGTGAGTATTCCCGCCCTGGCAGTCCTGAAGCACTTCCAGCATTAAATCAGCCTCGGCAGGATTATCCTCTACTAACAAGACATTCATGATGGCTGACATATTGTTTCCTTATCATCTCTATCACTCTCCTCAGCTTTATCATTTTCATTGATAGGGGCCTCAATGTTGGCCTCGTTAGCAGGCAATGAAAAATAAAAAGCGGTGCCCTCACCCACCGCCGACTCTAACCAGATACGTCCACCGTGATTTTCAACCAGGCGTTTACTCACCGCCAAGCCTATGCCATTACCCGGGTATTGCTGACGATCATGCACCCGTTCAAATAAATTAAATATCCGTTCATAACTGTTAGGGTCTATGCCCACGCCATTATCCTGCACACAAAAAACCGTTTCGGTTTCACCTTGTTCAACCGAGATATCAATCTTCACGCTTTGGCCATCACGAAACTTAATGGCGTTACTGATGAGGTTTTGGAAAACCCGATTAATTTGTTGAGCATTCACCAATAGTGAAGGCAAGGGCATGTGGCGAATGTCGGCTTCGTTTTCTTTTATCTTACCGCTTAAATCATGCAGCACTTTATCGAGCTGCAGCGACAAGTCGGTGACTTTCACATCCAACTCACCAGAGCCCGCCCGAGAAAACTCTAATAGGCCGTTTATCATGGCCTGCATACGTTTGGCCCCGTCCACCGAGTATTCGATATATTTGTTAGCCTTCTCATCTAATTGATCTTGATAGCGCTTGGCTAACAGCTGGTTGTAACTGGCCACCATACGCAAGGGTTCTTGCAGGTCATGGGAAGCGATATAAGCAAAGTGCTCAAGGTCACCATTAGAGCGCTCCAGCTCGCGGGTTCTGTCCTTTATTTTTTTCTCCAGATTTTCGTTGGCTGATATAAGATTATCCGTCATAACACTGAAGGCCAGGGTAAGCCGACCCACTTCATCGTTTTGGGTAATCGGTTGAGGTTTATATTCAAGATAACCCTGAGCAATTTTCCAGGCGGAATCGGTTAAGTCTAATATGGGTTTAATGATTTTTTTATTGTAGAAATGCAATATGATTAATAGCAGTAATATCGCTAGCGCCGTGGTTAATGCCGCCAGAACGGCGTATACGATACTTTGCTCTTTGAAATTTTTTAATGAAGATTCAAGCCTGTAAAAACTATTGGCCGAAAAATCTGCCAGTGCCGCTTCCATAAAATTGGTTTCGATAACAAAGCGATCCAGTGCCGCTTCTATTTTCAATTGTTTGCCAAGTTCAACGGCATTCACAAAGTCTTTTTTATTGGCTTGTATGGCTTCATGCATATTAAATATGAGCGCCAGAGCCTCTTTATTTTTGCTGGTATCTTGTCTTTGTATTAAGTTTTTCAACTGACTTTGAATGCGTTGATCGGTCTGGGAAATAGTGGCCAGGTGAACTTTCAGCCCGTCATGACGGAAAAGCAGCAGGTGCGATTTATTGTTAAGGTAATCAATCATCAGTCTTGCCGATAATTTATTCACTCGCTGCAAATCTGATATAACCTGGCTTAATTCATCCTGCTGTTTTTTTTGAATGATAAAAAAGCAGGCTAATAGCACTAGCAGCAACAGCATAAAACTGGCGGGTGGAACGATAATTTTTGTGCGTATTTTCATTGAACCCTCGTAATTCACACAGCCTAATCAGTGATTCTTAATCCCAAAAGGCTGGCCAGTGGTAAACGCTTAATAGATACCTGCGGCTTAAACTCACCTGACGCATTCGCTCATATAACCGTTTACTCCCTAGGCTCTGATCTTATTTACCGCAACATGACTCATGTCACACAACCAGGCAGTAAAAATTGGCAATGCGCTCTCACAATCAAACAACTAGGGCAGCACTTCACTATAGAGGTATGACTTATAACTATAGCCCCAGAGCAGGGTTTGGCCATTTTAAACCTGCCTTAACCCACACATTGTCTAACGATTTATCAGTCATATAAGCATTTGGAATATTAGTGTATTCACAATTCAGTATGGCTATATAGACCAGAGCTGGCTAAAATACGCCCGCCTAATTTTCAATGGTCTAAATTGGCCTAAACACTTTAAAGGAGTAAAGCATGCCATTAACACCCAGCCGCATTCTTATGCTTGCCCTATTGCTATTTACCAGCCTTTCCAGCTCAGCAATTTCAACTCAAGAAAAACAATCGGTTATCGTCATTGGTGCGGGTCTTACAGGTTTAAGCGCCGCTCTTGAGCTACAAGAATCAGGGTTAGAAGTCACCGTATTGGAAGCGAGTGCTCACATGGCCAAACCTGTTTACAGCTTTAGCAGCGACTTTATCCAGGGGCTTGGGGATAACGCTACACCAATACAAAGCGATGACATTCGTTACGAAAAAGTGCATGAACAGGTTCACGGTTATCTGGCTTTAGCCGGGTTACAGGTAGCGGATTCCGTCTCAATTTCACTTTCTGCAGCCGATACCGCAGAAGACCGCCTTAACAGCCTTTATTACCTGGATGGAAAACTCATTTCCTTTCAGGATTTAAACCGAATATTCGCCCAGAACATCTCCCCTGACTATCAGCGTTTTTGGCAGGCCTTTAACCAGTTAACACCCCGCCAGGTAAGCAAACTGGAAGCTGAGATTGAAGCCCAACACAAATTAGACCAGCCTTACTCCCAGAAACTACACCAGCCCTTGAGCAGTCAAGAATGGTTAAAGGGTCTGGAATTGCACCCGGCAGTGCTAATGCTGGCGAGCCATCATATTGAAGGCATGTATGGCAAGTTATCTAAATTGTCGGCGCTGTCATTGGCCCGCCAACAAAAGAGCCACCATCATGAACGTGATCGCCAGGCACAGGTTCAGCGCATTGTAGGCGGCGACAGCCTCATGGCTAACGCTCTGGCCAATAAGCTGAATAATCCGGTTTTGCTTAATCAGAACATCACCAGCATTAGGCACGACAAGACAGGGGTTGTGATCAAGGCCGCCGGAAAAACCTTTAGCGCCAGACAATTGTTAATTACCCAGGCCCTACCAGATTTAGCCAAGCTCAATATTAGCCCGGCACTGCCGGACAGAATTTTGTCATCTTCTCAGCATTTAAATTACGGCGCCTATAACAAGGTCTTATTGCAATACCAGCCTGGCTTCATGGAATTAGTGAAGGCCAGCAAGCGCCAGGCATTGCCCATGGGCTGGAATATAGCCCAATCTCAAGATTCAGGTAAGCTAAACCGCACCCTGGTTACCTACACCGCAGGTAGCCTCATCGATGGCCAAACCTACAATAGCAGCGAGCACATAGTTGCCATTAAACGTGCGCAATTAGCGGCTAAATTTCCAGGCATTGATCAATTATTTGTAAGCGCCAATGTGCAAGCCTGGCATCGTGAACCATGGCCTGGCGGTAATTACATAACGTATAAAAAACAGGAAATAAAAACCTACTGGAGCAACTTTAAATTGCCTGTGGGTAACATTTATTTTGCCAGCGGCCAGTTCGATAGCCGTTTTGCGGGAACGTTTGCAGGGGCTGCACGAGCAGGAATACAAACGGCTAAAACCATAAGCCAGCACGTTTATATTGAGACTAGCTCCAAACTGGCTACGGGTTATTAATACCGCCAGTTTTTAAAGTTATAACGCTTTTTTCACGGGCAGTTTAATCATAAAGCAACTGCCTTTGCCTTCCTTTTTCTGATAGCTCAATGTGCCGCCGTGACTCTTTATAATGCTATGGCTAATGAACAATCCAAATCCTAGTCCGGTGCCGCTGGGTTTATTAACAAAAAAAGAATCAAATGTGATTTCATTGGCCAAGAATTTAATGCCCTCACCACTGTCGGTTATTTGAATAAAAACAGCTTCATTTTCTAGAAAACTGACAATTTCAATTTCTTTAGTTTCCTGTTCTAACACCGCGTCTTTTGCATGGGTGAATAAACTGGTTAATGCCAGTTCTAGTTGCTGAGTATTGCCCATTAAATCAGGAAGATCTGTCGCCAGCTTTTTAGTCAGCATTATTTCTTTTGATACCAGCTCAGGCCCCAGTAAACTTATCACCTTCCCAATAAGGCGGGTCACATTCCATGGTTTATTTTCTGTGGCTCCTACTTCATAACCAAAGTGATTTACATGCTCAATAATGCCCTTCATAAGCATTAGCTGTTTATTAACGCCCTCAAATGTATCGTCATGGCTGTCATCTTGATGGATACTTTTACGAATACGATCCAGTGCCAGCGTAATAATATTAATAGGCTGTTTTAACTCTTGAGCAATGGCCACGGCCATTTCCCCCAAGGAAGAAAGTTTAGCGGATTGCAATAAACTGGCTTGGGTTTTAGACAGTACCTTATGACTGGCTTGCAACTCTTCACGCACTTTCTTTAGGTTTTTTTGTGCCTGGTCACGCTCAGAAAGGTCGCGAATTATACCGGTAAAGGTTCGGTTAAACCCTTGTACTACTTCGCTTACCGCTAACGCCATGGGAAAAACCGAGCCATCCTTGCGCTTGCCCTGAAGCTCACGCCCCATGCCAATAATTTTATTAATTCCTGTTTCCTTATACTCCTTTAAATAGGCATCATGTTTGTGAGCATGATTATCCTGCATCAAAATTTTAACGTTTTTGCCCAGCACTTCATCTGCGGAATAACCAAACATATTATCGGCGGCCACGTTAAAAGTGGTGATCAAACCTTTTTCATCAATCATAATAATGGCGTCTACGGTGGTATTAATAATGCTGTTCATGCGCGCTTCATTTTCCCGTAACTCAATGGCGCTTTGATAATGACCACGAATATCTTGAGCCACACAAATAACACCATTAACCACGTCTTTTTTACTGCGCATCACCGCTCCAGTTAGCAGCACCCGAATTTCAGTGCCACCCTTACCGATGTAAGTCACTTCCTGTTCTTTAATAAAGCCATTTTTCATCAAGCCATTAAGGCCTTCGCCATAAAAGTCTTGCTGATGAGAAACAATATCTGAAATGGACATGGATATTAATTCTGATCTCTCATATCCCAATAACTTAATGGTGGCCTCATTTACATCCTTTATTTCAAATATGGGTGATAATACCAACACCGCACTGGGTAAACTTTCTAATATCTCTGAGTTGTATTTGGCTGATTTTTTTAAGGCACGATTCATTTGAATGGTTTTTAATTGTGCGGCTTTTCGTTGTGCCATTTCTTCTTTTAAATGACCGCGACTTTTTTTAAGGTGCATGCCCTTATGGCGGATATTCAGCATGAAACTCCAAATAACCAAGGCCAGGATACTGGCCATAAATACAAATATTAAGGTGAATTGATGGGTTATCTGGTGCGTTTGATCCATGAGTTTCCATAGGGGAATTTGCACCTCAAGAATCCCGCGAACATCCCCCACTTGCCAATCGGTTTTAGGGCTTAAATCATGTTGGTTATGACAATCCACACAAGATTTACGCATTAAATCACTGCTGGCATACCTTAATAACATGCCCTGGCTAGTATCAACAAAACGATAATAAGGTCGGCTCGGCGCTGCATTTAATGCCTTCCAGGCATGCAAGCGAAAATGATCACTTAAGCCTGCGTTATCATCGCGCCACGGAAACGGAAAAGGACTATAAAGGCTGGCTTTATAACCTGCACGGCGACTAAGGTTGTTGGCCAGTATCATGGTTAAGGTAGCGGGCAGCGGAATCGCACCTTCTATGTGGGCATAATTGTGACTCACACGGATGGGGGAATCTTTTACTTTATCCACCACCTCGGTGGTGTAAATAGAGCGGAAATTTTCAAGTGCCTCACTGTAAACCTGAGCGGTCTGCAAAGCATTTTTAGAAACGATACTGCTTTCAATTTGTTCTATATAAAAAAGAAACGCCGCCACCACGCCAGCAAACACCAGCACACAGATACAGGTAAAGGAAATATCAGACTTTGTAAATTTTTGATGCACAATTCACCCAAGACTCCAGCAACCCCAAAACTTACAGGCTCCAGTCTTATAACTATAGCCCAGCCGTGTCATCGGATTAGCCCAAAACCGCATAAAGCACATTTTCTTATTATTAAGAAAGGGTTGTTATAAATAGGGCTGGGGTTAATCAATTTGGATATAAGTGAGGATTTAAAGAGGGTGAGACAGATAGAAGAGTGATGGCAATTTAACGTTAACCGGCGTGCTCCATGATCACTCTAACATTCACACGATCCACATGAGCCGTTTCATCAATCACCACCACTTCAAATTCCCCAGCATGAGGAAAATGGTAATAGATAAAGTGCCCCTGTTTTGCACTACCCACAAAACGGCCGTTGATGTACCAATCACGCTTGCCCTGTCCGCCCACTGATTCTAGCTTAATCGCCACTTCATCCTGCCCGCCCTTAAAACGATATTGATTGCCATCTTCCATGGAGCTGATGCTTAGCGGTCGCACCGAGATGGCAGGAGGCACAACGCAGCTTTTATCTACCTTGGGCAACTGCCCATGAAAACGAAGGTTGGCCGCAATCCAGGGCTCTATGACGGTGGGCCACAAAGCCAGGGTATTGCTTGTTTTAGCATTTGTTTTAGTGCTTGTTTTAGCATTTGCCCCACAGGACTTATCCACCAACAAACCTGAGTTGGCATCCAGCCATATTTTATAGGGGTTGGCCCGCCACACATCCACACCCGGTTCAGATAACGTTGGGGGAACTTGTCCATTGGCAAGCCAGGCATCCATGGCCAAATGACAGTGTTTGTTTTTTGTCATGGATTCTCTTACCCCCAATGGCCAGCAAATTGAATCTATGGATACGGTATTGGGCACCGCAACGGTTTGCCTTTTTCCGGGAATAGATTCCATCACCTTAAATAAAATAGGCGCCGCCGTCAGTGCGCCATACTGGCCCGGTAAAGCGGTGCCATCGGGGCGCCCTACCCACACTCCCACCGTATAATTTTTTGATACCCCCAATGCCCAAGCATCACGATAACCATAACTGGTGCCGGTTTTCCAGGCGATGGGGTTGGTTTGCAAATGAAACATACTGCCATGCACTCGATCGGGACGGGGCGCCGATGACAGCATTTTATAAGTCACCCAGGCGGCTTCTTCATTCATTAAAAACCGATCATTTTTTGTGGAATCCATTGTGCTATAGCGCAATGATTTTACCTGGCCTTGATTAGCAAAGGCGCTAAAAAGCGAAACCAAATCTGCCAGGTTGGTTCCCACCCCTCCCAGCGCCAAGGACAAGTTGGGTTTACCGGGAATTCGTAGGCTTACACCTGCATTTTTTAGTTCGGCATAAAAGCGCTCGGCACCATAGGCTTCCAGTACTTGTACCGCTGGTAAGTTTAACGACTTTTGCAAAGCAAAGGTGGTACTCACCGGCCCGTTAAAATGCTTATTAAAATTTTCAGGGCGGTATTCACCAGATAAACGCGGCGCATCCAGCAATAAACTATGGGAGTGAATCAAACCATCATCGATGGCACGGCCATAAATAAAAGGCTTTAAGGTAGAGCCCGGCGAGCGAATGGCACTCACCATATTCACATGACCAAAACGACGGCCATTAAAAAAATCAGCCGAGGCCACATGGGCTTTTATATTGCCTGTTTTATTTTCCACTACCAGAATCGCCATGGAACTGTGCTCGGGTAAATCCAAGCTATGATCTTTCACATACTCTTCCAGAGACGACTGCATTTCCAAATTAATATAAGTGGGAATAACATTCGCTTGCGGATAACGCTTGATAAGTTGCCGCGCCAAAATAGGCGCATGCATGGGGCGAGTGGGCTCAAACGCCACCACAGATTCTTGCAGAGCATTTTCAATTCTCTCACCACTCCAAACCGACAAGTCCATGAGGCGCTTCAGTACTTTATCGCGTGCGGCCCTGGCCCGGTGCGAGTGACGGTCTGGCCTTAAACGAGAGGGTGCCTGAGGTAACACAGCCAATAATGCCGCCTCGGCATCGGTGAGTTCATCGGCATTTTTTTCCAGAAAAGTTTGACTGGCCGCCTGCACGCCTTCAATGGCACCACCAAAAGGCGCATTGTTTAAATACAGTTCAAGAATGTCAGTTTTTGAATAATGCCATTCCAATTGCAAGGCTCTCAGTACCTGAGATAACTTGCCCAAAACCGTTTTAGAGTGCGGATGAAATATTCTTGCCACCTGCATGGTAATGGTGGAGCCACCCGATACAACACAACCGCAAGAAAAATTTTGCCAGGCAGCGCGTAAAACCGCCACAGGATTCACGCCAGGGTGCCACCAAAACCATCTGTCTTCATAGTTAAGCAAGGCTTCAATGTAATTACTGGAAACTTGAGGCAGGGTGATGGGATGACGCCACACTCCACTTTCATCGGCGAAGGCACGCAATAAACGGCCGTGTTCATCCAATATAATGCGAGAAAATCGCGCGCTGGAGTGGACCTGCTCATTAATGGGAAGGAGCAGGTCGGCCAACTTAAGTGTTGCCATTAATAAAACTAAAATTAACCCGGTACTGCCTAAGGCCAATTTTAATTTAAACAATAATTTCATTAGCTAAATTATTTAATCTTTAATCCGCTTAAGGTCACACCTACACCATAACTTTCAGGATCATACATATCCTCGGCATAAGGTGCTGGTACCTTGTAATCACCCGGAGTAACTGCTCGGGCAAGATAAAAGGCATACACTTCTTTTTGCCAGCCCACATTGATAGCAGCTACGTAGCGGTCATCACGAAACTCTTCATGCACAATCTCACTTCGCTCTTGCCACTTGGCAATGGTTTTGCCGTCAATTGGTATATCGCCAAGCGTGGCGGCGTGTTTTAGATTTTGATTTTCAAGCTCCAACCCTGCCGGTATTAAATCCACCACCATTAAATCAGGCATGCGGCGTTGGGTATTAATACGTAAACTCACCAACACCATCTCACCTACGTTAAGTTCGGTGGGAGAAATTTCATCACCCTTTAGCGAGTAATATTTTCGTTCAATTTTTATGCCCTTGTTAAACTCTGATTCAGGGGCTTTCTTGCTATAACCCGAGTAGGCCAGAGTAGAATAAAGTAAATTTTGAGAGCGATTGGTTAGGCTAATGCCCTGGGCTACATCTTCCCCTTGTAAAAAGTTAGAGCGATTACCGGATGCATTAATTGTTTTTAATACGTCGGCATATTTCAAATCTGCCTGCCAGCTTCTATTGTTGGCATTTTCCAAGGCAAGGCCGGCTAAAAATAATGCATTACGTTCCTGGGTGCTTAAGTAGCTTCGCGATTTTAATTCATGGGCAAGATCCACTGCCAGTTTAAATACATCGGCCTCTTTGAGCTTGTGGCGACTTAATAAATGAATGGCTAAGGCCTTATCACGAATATCACTGCCGTAGTCCGCCAGATAATAATTACCACGGGTCACATCAGACAAAGCCTGATCCAACAGCCTCATTCCATTTTTAATATCGCCCTGATTATGAAGCGCCAGACCCAGATGAATCAGCGGCAAGAAACTCTGGCTGTCTGAGTGTTTGTCGGCCAGTTTGCGTAAATGGCCAAGGCCGGCTTTATTGTGACGGGACAATACATACCCAGCGTAGGCGCGGTAGGCAAAACGATAGTGCTCTGGCTTTTCGCTCCAGCGCGCAGAATAACTTGAACGATTTTTAAGGTATTCACTTAAGCGCTTCATGGTTTTATCATAAAAGACATCACTTACCTGATACCCTTGTTCACGAGCATCGGTAATAAAGTCACCTACATACGCCCCAAGCCAGTGCTGCTCGTCACTGTCATTGCTTGACCATAAACCAAAACCACCATTTTTCTTTTGCTTTTTAAAGATGCGTTCAAGACCCGCTTCAATATTTTTGGCAGGAGTACGCTCGGTGGGATTTTTTAAATCCATGCTCTGCAATACTTCATCATTGGTATACACCCAGGGATAAGTACTGCTGGTAGATTGCTCTAGGCAGCCGTAAGGGTAATGCAATAAGTTAGACATCTGATTGCGCATTTCCAGGTCGACCATGTTGGAGGCGCTTAGACTCGCTTGCAAGGTTTGTGGAATATAGTCTTTAAGTTTATCCGCACTTAAGCTTAACGATTCATTTGCCTTCAAGACCTTGCGCTCAATCTGAGTGATGGCAGGGTAAGCCGAGCGTGCATTTAACTTCCAGCTGCGCTCGATTGGATAACCGTCAATACCGTTAACACTTAATTTAATGTTACTGGTTTGTCCCTGATAATTAACCGCGAAGGGATAGGTAAGAGTTTTCTTGGTTTTATCTAAAAGAGTAATACTTTGGCTGCTGCCAGCCATGTCGAGTGGGCCATCAACACTTAACTTAACTTCTAAAGTTTGCGTTTGGCCACTTAAATTATTTAAGTCCAGCGCCAAAGTGGATGAGTCTCCCCAGGCCACAAATCTTGGCATGGATAACTGGGTCACCATGGGTGCCGCTACAGTTACTTCTTGTTCGGAACTGCCGTTGCTGTCTTGCGTGAACGCCACCGCCATAAGCTTGATGCGCCCGTTAAAGTCAGGTAACGCCAGCTCTACAATGGCCTCACCGTTTTTAACTTCTACTAAGCCGCTAAACAACGAAACAATTTGCACTTCCGACTGTGCCTGTTTACCACCTCGGCTTAAGTCTCCGGCGTCACCACCAAATCGTTGTTTGGCTAATTTATTGGCGTTCAATTCAATCAGATCGTTATACATGTCGATGGAGTCCACATCATAACGGCGCTTGCCAAAGAAAAAGTCATGGGGGTTAGGGGTTTGATAGTCGGTAATATTCAGCACCCCCACATCCACCGCCGCCAATGTTAACCAGGCATTATTGACCACTTGGCGGTTATCTTCTTCACCCTTAAATACATTGAGTTTTAAGTTTACCGTTTGGTTAGGCAACCATTTTTGTGGTGCATCAAACTCCACCTTAAGTTTTTGCTGTTGGCGATTAAGTGGTAAATGAATTAAACCAAAGGCACGAGTGGGGGTAATTTTTTTCTGATTGTCGGCCGCTTGTAAATGCACCACAGAAATATAAATATCATGGCGGTCCCAATTGGGGTCAAACGGAATGCTCACCTTAATACCTTCTTTGGGCACACTAAGGCGATGACTCCATAAGGGTTTATTGGCTTCCACCACTATGATTGACTCACCCGCTGCCGGTGGAATAACCGTAAGCTCTATGGTGTCGCCAACTTGGTAATGCTGTTTGTCCAGCGTCAGACTTACTTTATCTGGGCGGGCTGCCTGTCCGGACTTTTGCGCGTCACGCCACCAGCCATACCAATTATTGCCAGCTCTAAACTTGTAACTGCTTTTATAACCGGTATCGGTGTCGGTCACTTCCAGACGGTATTGACCATAATCCACCGGCATTTTTATTGTGGCCAGTTTCCCCGCTTCAATCTTGCCAGACATGGACAGCTCCACCAGCTCTTTATCTGTGTGCTCATAATGCCAACCCTGGTGACGACTGTATTCCCAGAAATAACGACGATCTTCGCGAATCAAAACCAGATCCAGATTTTGCGCTGATAATTTTTCTTCACCGCCCTGTGTTTTCACTAGTTCAAATTCTGCCTGACCACGGGCGGGCGCATATTCTTTAAAGACAGGACGAATACCAATAACGCCTTCTTCCGGCAAGACCTTGGCAACATGACGGCGACTAATGGGGCGACCACCACTTTCATAAAGGCTGGCAAAAACAGAAACCGCTAACGGAGATTTGGCATTCTGCCAGCGCGAGGGAATCTCAAGAGTTAATTTACCTTCGTCATCCATATTTCTATTATTTTCTTCAAAGCTGTCATTCCACTGGGTTTCATTTTCATAGCCAAAATAAAACTCGTTATAATTTTCAAACGGGTGACGCAATAATCCCACACGAATACGCGCATCAAAACGATTACCAGCAGCCGGTGCGCCATACAAGTATTCACCTAATATAGGCACGGTGACATCCTGCTTGGTATTAAATACTTGGTTAATATCATTTTTGGCATTGAAGGTAAGCTTAAGGCGCTCAGGCATAAATTCTTCTACTTTGAATTCATACTTCACCTTTTTTTTGCTCACACCCGACACTTCCAAATGCCAGTTACCCACCTGAGCCGTTTTATCTATCTGGTACTTATATTCATAATAGGCCTGTTGATTGGCATGCCAGCTAAACTCTTTAATGGTTTGGCCGTCGGCACGTTTTAGTTTTGCCTTTAAAGGAATCGTGCGTTCTTTTTTACCATCATGATTCCTTAACAGAGCGCTAAAGTTAATGGTATCACCGGGACGGTAGATATCTCGTTCACTGTAAATAAACAACTCTTGTGCATGGAAAGGTCTTTGGCCTAAATCAAAATCGGATAAATCCAGTGCCGCTTTTTTCAAAGAAACCAAAGTATAAGAATCCTGGAAACTGGCCACTAAAAAACGGGCCTCTTTATTTAACGGGCTAAATTTAACCTGGCCTAATTCATCTGTGTATTTCTTATTAACCTGGGTGCCATTGTGGGTTAATAAAGCGACCTTCACCTGCCCTACAGCTTTGGTACTTTTTAAGCTATTAACATTTACAGTCATGCTTTGTTGGTAACGTCTAATATGAACACCCAGATCGGTTACCGAGAAATAACTGGCTTGCATAGTGCCTTCATACGTACCCGGTACTTCCATCACTGCCACATAAAGACCCGATTCCCGCAGTGCTGGAATTTCATGCAGAGGAATATTAAAAGTTTTACGTTTGTTTATTTGGGCAGGCAAATCATAACGGCCGCTATGAACCAAGTCTCCGGTTTCAGCCATGCGCCTTAATTGATACTGACCATAGCTCTGACGACCCGCCAGCATGCTCACCACATAGGGAATATCTTCACCCTTAATACGATGAAAATTAATGTTCACTTCAGGCACATTTAACGTGGTAACCGGTAAACCTGAATGCAAATCCAACGGCAAAAAGTGACCACTGGAAGAGAAACTCACCGATGCCTGTACTTGGCGTGTATGCACATTGGCTGTTTCGGTAGAGGCTAAGCGCGAACCCAGTGCGGAAGCCAGGTGCCAATCTACTTCAATGTCATAACGGGTATTAGGCTGAATAAATTCAAAATAGGCCACCTTGCCCGACTCAGATAAAACCCAGCTGCCATTGACAACACCTTGTTTATTGCTGACTTGTAAATATTTAGAAAAATTGTCACTGGGATTAAGCGGCACCGAAAACGTCACCGCCAAAGCATTGCCATCATCAAAACTGCGTTCTGAAATATCGGAGACTAAAAAGTTAACATTCTGATAGGTTTGTTTGACCTGATTAAGATCAAAGGCGTTGGAAGATGGGTTTTGGATGTCGCTCTGGGTTTCGTTATCGCCCTTTGACAAGGCTTGAGTAACAACCGCAACAGGGGCTTTATTTTCCACAACGGCTTTAGCAATATTGGGTTCATTATCATCCTGACTACAGCCCCATAAGGCCATGGCCAGCACAGTTAAGCTTAAGCAACGGTACAGCTTGTTCATCCCTAATCACCCTATCCTAATAATTGCCGCCATCTTACTTAAAAATGGCAGGGGTTTGAAGAGTGCAAGTGTCTGCCAGGTCACAGCGGTTAACACAGGTGATGACCAATGCCAGATAAAGTCTGTTAAATATTCTCAGAGTTTAATTTGTAGCAGGAGGAAGAGTGAAAGGATGACAGTCGTGGACACCAAAGCGCCCACTACTGTCGTTAATAATTAAAGTTGAAAATAGAAAATTTACTTCACGCAGGCCAAGGCTTGCTCAACATCGGCAATGATGTCGGCAATATTTTCTATGCCCACCGAAATGCGAATCAAGTCTTCACTCACCCCTGCCGCCTTCAGTTCTTCACTGTTTAGCTGACGGTGTGTGGTGGAAGCCGGGTGGCAAGCCAGTGACTTGGCATCACCAATGTTTACCAAACGCAGAATCATCAACAAGGCATCAATAAACTGACCTCCGGCGGTAACCGAGTCGGTTTGTTCGCTGGCTTTTATGCCAAAGCTAATAATACCTGAGGCCTTGCCGCCAGTGATGCGTTTGCACACATCCTGGTACGGGCTATTTGGCAATGCCGCATAGTTTACCCAGGCAACCTTAGGGTGGTTGCTTAA
>ERZ1027231.173-NODE-173-length-31380-cov-18.756903_pt1 | contig 31380 bp, 22 predicted proteins | sample MGYA00520866_ERZ1027231 | MGnify/ENA primary metagenome ERZ1027231 (study PRJEB33311, sample SAMEA4378411) | marine metagenome | biome: Marine biome; feature: Fjord; material: Water | collected 2014-07-20T08:00:00Z/2014-07-... | depth 75 m ...
ATTGTATCTAAAAAAAATATTTGTATTTATTATAAATATGAATAGCGGCTTCACGATTGGCGTTTTTCATATTAAGAGTAAGTTGCAAATAAGTTAACATTGTTTAATTCTTCATTTAAAAAAGTGGGTGACTGGATCTGGTATTGCTAATGATATGGAAAAAGATATTGATGGAGAAATTGAATTAAAAAATACTACTGATAGATACATTGAATGAATCTAAATACCTAAGCGATTCACTTATATCCTAGCTCTAGATGAACATTATTTTAGCAAGAAGGGCACCTCCTTTATCAGAGGCGCCCGTATATGGATTTAATACTGCTTTAAACCTAGATAATTAAAATTCAAAGCGCATGGCGGCAAATACATTGCTGTTGTTTTGGAATTGATTATAAAAACTGTACTGTTTGTCTCCATAGAATACATTGGCGCCAGTTTCTATTTTGGTGGTGTCCGATAATTTATAAGAGACATTCATACGCAAATAACCATCCTTTTCAGAGGGGGAATAAAAATTAAACAGAGATAACCTCATATCTTGCTGCATCAGTAGTTGCGTTAAGCGAATACTCAACAAATGCTTGTTTTCATCATCCTTTATGGCCGCTTCGGGCAAGCTGGTTTTGTATTGCTGATAGTCAAGTTTACGCTCTAGGTTATATTGAAGGCCCAGGGTTAATTCATTGGCCACTTCTTTTTCAAATCCCATTAATAAACGGAATTCATCGTTGCGAATGAACGGGTTACTCTTGGCCGATTTTTCACTTTTATAATAACCTACTTCAATATTGGCGATGCCAGCCATCATGGGGCCACGCAAGCTGGCGCCATAAACATTCAGCTTGGGAAAGGTAGCCTTACTTGTGTTGATGTCCTGTCCGGCTGGGCTTTTCCAGAATCCTTGGTAAAAATAGCCAGCCCCTTCATAAGCGCCAAAGGATTGGTAAAAACGCAAAGATAATTCATCGTCCTCAAACCATTCATCTGGCTTATCTACTTGCAGTTGGGAATCCTTTCCGGCAAAAGATGCACTGTTTCGGTCATAGTATGAGGCCCTTTGTCCATCAATGAAGCGGTCGCTACCAAACCTTGGCAAGTAAACAATATCCACATTTAACTCATCTAAAAAAAGAGAGGCTTTAATGGCATCGCTAGGGGCTTTTAAATACTCTTCATCCCGGCCAATTAAAAAAGCTTTCCAGTCTTTAGCAAAGAGATCATTAATAAAAATAATGTCGCCGGTGCCCCAGGTGAGTATCTGTCGGCCTATTTTTAAGTCAAGGTTATCGGTGGGGCTAAAAACCACATTTAGCTGGCGTAAATCCATGAAGCCTTCACCTGTGTTTAGCTTAGTCTGGTATTCATCCAGCACCGGGTCGGCGACAAAATCGGTAATCATATTAATCGTGAAATCATCAAAGTCCTTTTCGCTTTCCAACTGCAGTCTTACTTCACCGATACTCATGTCATCCTCATGGGGGTCACTTTTTAATCTAGCCCCCAAACGAGTTTCGATATTGCCATTAAATTCCAGAAAGTCTTCTTCACTGTCCATGGCCATGACCGTGGACGAATTTGAAATGAACTGAATCATAAGACAGGAAAATATTATTAACGTTTTCATAATCACCTCAAGTACTTTTTAGGGGCGCGACGCAAATAACGCTCAGAGAAGATTTTTTCGGGAATATCATTGTTGTATTTAACCGAAGAGTAATTAAGAACGGTCTTGCCACCGCTTATGTTGTCTTCAATTTGCGCTTGAGTAACCGTGGCATAGCTATCAATGGTTTGTGTATCTAAGACCGTATAGGTGCGATAGATAACTTCTTTGTCATTGAAATACTCTGCTTTTATGGGCAGAAATTTCTGCTTGTCTACCCAGGTTTTGTAATATTTAAACTCCACTAAATTAGGGGTTTTAGGTGTACTTTTTGTCACATAGTACTTTTCGGTTTCTTCAAGTAACTCATGTACATCTTCATCGATATCCCGTCCAGATACGTCTTCATAAAAGAAGTGTGAGCCTACAAAACTGGTACGTTCATCACTGGCGGCGATTCTTTTAACCAAATCAAGGGCAGGCAGATACAACCAGCGGTCATCTTCTCGCTCTCGGTTTTTCCAGGTCATGAATACCATTTTTTTAATGTCGGCAGGCTTACTGAAATACACATAGTATTTCTGAGCACCATCTACATCATCTAGGTTCTTTCTGATCATGGTGAGTTGACGATTTCTTTCCCGGCCTTTGCCATCGATAATTTTCATATCTATCTTGGCCTTGCCATCATCCCCTTGATACAAGACCGCATGATTGGCTTTTTTAACAATCTGCGATATGTCCAACGTTTGCGCCTGCACGGAATACTGCGCAGTAGCAAGGGTAAGTAAAAACAAACCGATAATATTATTTAATTTATTCATGTTAAATACTTCCCGTGGTGGCGTTAATTGATGTGGTTTCTAGACTCTCTGTAAACAGCCTTTTCTCTAACAAGGACATGAGTGCAGGCAAAATGACCAGGGTGGCAATACCAGCAAAGACCAATATGCTAGAAATAAATATTCCCACCACTTTATAAGGTATGAGTGATGCAAAAATTAGCGGTAGAAACCCTATGCCCATGATAATAACGTTGCGTGATATAGCGCGAGCCGGTTCGCCGTAAACAGCTTGAATGGTATCGGGCCAATTTTGATGCTTTTCATAAAGTGAACGGCTACGGGATAGAAAGTGAATGGCATAATCCACCGTTAATCCCAGGATAAGTGCCGACAGAACCGCAATGGGCGCGTCATAATCCTTACCAATTAATCCAACAATTCCATACAGAACCGCAATAGAGAAACTCAATGGAATCATCGCTAATACGCCCCATAATACTGAACGGAACAACAATGCCATCATGATAAGTACCACTATGAAGCTGCCTGCCAGCGCTTTTGCCATGCCGGTAACAATTTGTTCCTGCCAGGTAATATTAATGTGGTTCAGCCCAAACCATTTTTGTTGCAAGGCCCGTGGTGCTGGATTGGCGCTAAAATAGGCGGCCACAGATTCTTCAACCTGTTTAACATCCTTGTTATCACCAGACTTAAGTTGTAACCAAATATTGGCTTCACTGTAGTCAGGTGTCACATAGTGCCAAAGATCTTGCGGGCGATGGCTATTTTGAAAAGTAATTAAAGTTTGAGCAACAGCCTGACTTTTATCGGGAATGCGGTATTGCGCTTCTACACCTGAATAAAGTTCTCTGTGAACGGTTTTAACAATTTGCACAAGGGAATTACTCTTGCCCACCAAACCGCTATCTTTTAAATAGGCCTGAAGGCCACTCATGTAATTGAGAACCTCAGGGTCTTTAAATACAGCAGACTGGGGTGCAAATGCCTTAAGAGCATTTTCCAACTCAATAATTTTATCCAGACTTTCATCTTCACTGAGCAGTTCCAACTCATCACTAACCAATAACATCAACTCAGCTTTAGAGCGAGTCTGGTTTGACAAGTCTGATACCAAAGGGGCCAACTGATTTAAACGAGCGAATTTATGGTTGCGTAATTTGGCATGCAAATTATCCACAAACTCATCATAAGAGACTGGCTGCTCGTTTGATTTAATAGATAAATAAGACATGTAGGTTCCGCCAAACACCTCATTTAACGTTTTGTCGGCTACTCGTATCTTGTGATCTTCTTCAAACCATTTTACCAGGTTGTCATTGGTGACGATTTTGCTGGTGCCATACAAAGACAGCCCCAGAATAATGGTGGTGATGAGTAATACTGTTTTTGCATAGCGCTGAGAGTGCACACCAATAAAGGTGAGTATGCGCGCCAGTAAAGGCGATTTATCTTCTCCATTTTTAACCGTATTTTTCATGCCAAAATTAGAAAATTTATCTTCAGGCATTAGTAATATATAGGCCGGGATAAAGGTCATGGTGAAGAACCAGGCTAACACTACGCCAATGCCAATGAAGGTACCAAATACCTGTATAGGGGGCAGTGGCGTCAGGTTAAGTGAAAAGAAACCCACAGCCGTGGTGAGGGTGGTAAATAGCATGGGCATGGCCAGCTCAGCCATAACAATTTTAATTGTTTTTTTCTTGTCATTAAATTCAGGATAACGATCATAAAATTCAGACAAAATATGTATGGCATCAAGAATGGCAATGGACATGATAAACACAGGAATCATGGAAGACATGATGTGAATATTATTACCCGTCACCACCAATAAACCCACGGTTAGGGTAACAGACGCCATTGCCACCAAGAGTGGTGAAATGATTAGAGTAAGGTTTTTGAAGAAATACCAAAGCAATGCAAAAATTAGCAACATGGCAATGGGGGTGATGGTGCCCATTTGAATGAACATTTCCACCGCAAAGGTATCCTGGGCCACGGGTAAACCTGTGATGTGAAACTCTTCGGTGGCCGGGTAGGAATCTATTCGCTGTTGTAATAGTCCGGTGATTTTATAGCTTAAACCTTTGGACGTGATTGGAATGTAAAGGGCAAGGGCTTTACCATTTTCAGAAACCAAGCTGCCATTGAGTAACGGCTGGTTTAGGGCCTTGTCACGAATCATAAGCGCAGCACTTTGTGTGGCGGGTGGTTCTGACATTAACCAGTCAAACTTAACCGCGCCTGGGCCACCTTGCTCAATGTTATCCACTGTGGATGGGGCAATAAGATCTACCGATATAACCCCTTCAGTTATGGCCGTTTTTCCATCTTCACTCACACCCTGCCATTGAAGGTTTTTGGCAAACTCGGTTAGGTCATATATATGAGCCAGGGTTTCCTTGTTAAAAACACCGTTTTCATTGGCCTTATTAACCACGCCCACTACAACTAGGTCATTGATGGAAAACGTCTGTTTTTGCTGGCGACTAAATACCCGCTCTGGGTCATCGTAAAACAACATGTTTTCCGGATCGGCATCTATGGTCAGTGGTGACAGGTATTGGGCAATCGTGGGGGAAAAGGTAGGCAAGGCCACCAATACCACGATTAATAGCGATAGTAGCGCGGGTAACCAGCTGTACAGTTTTGGCGATTTAATCGCCTTATTGGCAAGGAATATCATAAAGCCTCCTTTATCTTATTGTTATCAATTGAACTATTAACTAAATACGGTTGAGGGTAGTGAGCTTTAGGGGAGTGAGGCTCGGCTGCCGGTAGACGATATTTCATGGTGCCTCCTGGTAACTAAAAAAGGGGTGAATGTGTCTAGTGATGAATATTATTAAAAGGAGTGTTAATAGAGAAATTGATTAAAAAAATCTTATTAATAGAGTTGTTGAATGAATAACAAGGGGCATAAATCAAATGAGATTAATGTGTGAAATAGCCATTTTAAAACACTTGGAAATGGCGCGCTAGCTAGTTTAAATTATTCTGTTTTAATAGATAAATTGTTTAAAAAAATACTATTTATAGTATTTGTGAATAAGTAGGGCCGCTGATGTTTGTTGTTTTAACTTTACTTTTTCATGTGCTTTAATTGAGTAGCCTTGCTATTGCTGGAATCAATAGCAAGGGTAAATAATGCTAATTAAACGGAGGGTAAGGGAAATGAATTTTGCTCAATTAAAATTTGTTAAGGCAACTGCCAGTTTGGAATCCTTTACTAAAGCTGCCGATTATTGTCATGTGACCCAGCCTACGCTCTCCAACGGCATCTCAAAATTAGAGGAACAATTAGGCGGAAAACTATTTGAGCGCACCACGCGCACCGTTAAATTAACCTCGTTTGGCGAAACCATGCTGCCCACGATGACCTCAATTTTAAATCTTGAAGAAATGCTTTACCTGCAGGCCAGTGACTTTGCCAATCCGGATACCCGGGTATTTAAAATAGGCATGTCGCCGTTATTAAATACCAAGTTTGTGGCGTTATTAACAAACTCGTATAAAGATCAAAATAGCGGTATAGAAATTGTACTTATGGAAGATAGTTTAATTGATTTAGAAGAAAAGCTTAAAAACCGGGAACTAGATGTGATCTTTGTACCCATCACAAATAAAAAATCGTATAAAAAATCAATGCCGTTATATGAAGAAGAATTGTTTTTTATTAGCAATAAGAGTTCAGGCGATCAGGTTCAGGTTAAAGATATTAGGGACAATACTTTTGTGATGGTGCCCGATGCATGTGGCTTATCTGAAATAACCCGCTCTTTATTGCGCTCTACTAGAAATGAAGTGAAAGAATATGAGGGTAAGGCGCTTAGTTGTCAGGTATTAGCCGACTGGGCCTCTAATGGCTTGGGTTCGGCCATTTTACCCAAGAGTAAACTTGAGTCTCACATATCCAGGCATCAAGTTTATTCAGCCAGTAAACCTTCTAAAATTGTTTTTCAAGCCCGATGGGAGGCTGACGACAATGCGTCGCTAAATAAAATGCTGCAATACTTTAAGAAGAACATAAGCGGGATTGCTAAGGGCATTGCTCTGTAGCCATTGGGTAACACTCAATTGCCTGCCTGCCTGTATCGTTAAGTGAGATTTATACAAGCTTGAATTCATTAACCTAATATTCATTAAATCGTGAGCGCTTAATCATATGTAGCTAAAGTGGATAGGCCGCTTTGCGTATATGGTCTAGTCTTAAAGGATATTGATTAAAGGGCGCATCCATGGCCGCTGATAAAGTGCTTATCATAGAAGATTCTCGGTCACTTGCCTTTGCTATTAAAGCCGAACTGCTCGAAAGCTATGAATTAAATGCCGATATTGCCAGCAATATGGAGCAGGCCAAGGCACTGCTTATAGATCATTCAAACGAATATTTTGCCGCCAATGTAGATTTAGAGCTACCCGATTGTGAATCGGGTGCGGCGGTAGATCTGGTAAATGACTATCACATTCCAGCGATCATATTTACCGGCCAGCACGATACCTCTATAAGGGAGCGTTTCAGCAGTCAGGATATCGTTGACTACGTCTATAAAAGTGGCCCCCATAGTATTAATTACATTGCTTGGTTATTTAACCGTGTGGCACTGAATAAACAGTTAACGGTACTGGTGGTGGATGACAGTCAATCGGCCTTGGTGATATTGAAAAAAATGCTGAGTAACCAGGGTTTTAATGTGAATTGTGCACGGGGCTCCAGTGAATGCATGTCTGCCATGAAATCTCACCCGGATATTGTTATTTTGGATCAGTTTTTAAGTGATGGATTAGGCCATGAACTGTGCCGTAAAATTCGCACGGTTTACCCAGATCCTATATTGCAAATTATTGGAATTTCCAGCAAGGCCGATGAAGATACTGCTTCATTTATTTTAAAAAATGGCGGAGATGATTTTATATTACGCCCGTTTAACCCAGAAGAGTTTGCTTTGCGTATTAATCACCGGGCCGAATATGTTAGCCATATACGCGAGCTAAGACGTGTTAGTGAAGAGAAAAACAAATTTTTGGGCATGGCCGCCCATGACTTGCGTAATCCCCTATGGGTAATACAGCAAGCCAATAACCATTTATTCACCGATGATATATCAGGCCAACAAAAACAAGCCCTAAGAGACCTCATTAATCAAACCACCTCAAGTATGCAGCAACTGTTGGATGACTTATTAGATATCACCAGCATAGAATCTGGAAAGATAGAGCTAAATAAACGGCCCAGTAACTTGTCTGAAATAACCAGGGAGCGCATTAAATTTTTTAGAGAACGGGCCAGTTTAAAAAATATTGATATGATTGAAAAACTGCCCGACAGTGCCATGGTAGAAGTGGACCCGGTGCGGATTACTCAGGTAATTGATAACTTATTAAGTAATGCCATTAAATACTCCCCTGAGAATCTGAAAATTACAGTTAATATTGAAAAAGAAAGCGAGAAAATTCGATTTAACGTGGTTGATCAGGGGCCAGGAGTGAAAGAAAAAGATATGAACAAGTTGTTTAAAGTCTTTCACCGGCTTGGGCATAAGACCACAGGCGGAGAAAGCAGCCATGGTTTGGGCTTGTCTATTTGCCTTAAAATCGTCTCCGCCCACGGAGGTAGCATTTCATATAATGCAGCGCAGCAGCAGGGTGGGCACTTCTTTTTCGATTTACCTAGGTAAATGGTTTTTGTGGTATGAGTAGGGGCATTTCACCCATTTAGATAACCTTCCATTTTAATAAATAGCAAGCTTGGCTTTATATTATTGAGCTATTAATAGCGTACTTCTCAAATCATAGTTACATAAAAACCCTCAGTTTGATCAGTGTGTTCGTCCTATACTTTAATACTAATAGGGGCTTAATTGGCCTCTTATAAATGTTATTAAGAAACGTAAAAGGCTGGAATTACGACTGTGCGTAAAATGAGTGAAAGCACATTGACCGCTAAAATCCTGATTGTGGACGATAAGCCAGTTAATGTGGACCTGCTTGAAACCATGTTAATGATGTCTGGTTTTTCTAATGTCCACAGCACCACGGACTCACGAGAAGTTGAGGCGCTACATAGTGAGGGTGACTATGACCTAATTCTGCTGGATATCCGTATGCCTTATATGGATGGCTTTGAGGTCATGCAGGCCTTATCTAAAGATGTTAGTGATGATTATCTACCGGTACTGGTATTAACCGCGCAGCAAGATATGGAAACCCGTATGCGGGCACTGGAATTGGGGGCCATCGATTACATTACCAAACCCTTTGATAGTAACGAGGTATTAAATAGAATTAACAACATATTGTTGGTTCGAAGAGTCTTTAATGAACGTAAAAATCAGGCCCAGATTTTGGAAGAGAAAGTACAGGAACGTACCGCGCAATTACAACAGCGTTCGCTTGAATTGGAGAAAACTCGTTATGCCATTATTCGCTGTTTAGGGCGGGCCGGAGAATATAGAGACAACGAAACCGGTTTTCATGTTTTGCGCATGAGTAAAAGTAGCCAGGTATTGGCCTTGGCCGCTGGCTTGGGAGAGACCCAAGCGGAGCTTATTCTGAATGCCAGTCCTATGCACGATATTGGCAAGATAGGGGTACCCGACCATATTTTGTTAAAACCGGGGAAATTAGAAAAAGATGAATGGGAAATAATGCAAACCCATGTGGCCATTGGTGGTGAGATATTAAAAGAAGATGACTCAGAACTTATGAAAATGGCCCACAGTATTGCCATGAGCCATCATGAAAAATTTGATGGCAGTGGTTATCCCCAAGGGCTAAAAGGGGAGGATATTCCTATTGAGGGGCGAATCTCGGCTATTTGTGATGTATTTGATGCACTGACTTCCGAGCGACCTTATAAGCAGGCCTGGAATATTGAGGATGCGTTAGCATTTATTAACGAAGGCTCAGGTGCTCATTTTGATCCAAAACTGGTTGTTTTATTTAATCAGGTATTACCACAGATATTGAATATTCGAGATGAGTATTCAGACTAAATAATACATTCAGAGTTATTTATTATTTTCGGTATGGATAGAGATTATTTGTTTAATCCATTTAAAATGGATTCATAAGGTTTATTCATATGAGTAATCGGACAGGAGAATTAGATAGCAAGGTAGAGGTTTTGCGTAATGCCTTTTTGGAGCGGCAAAAAGATACAGAAAATGAATTAATGCAGCTGGTTAATCAGTTAAATCCAAATAAAAAAAAAGAGGAAAACAATAGCTTTTTAGAACGCCTAATATTTTTATTGCATAAATTAAAAGGCAGTTCCGGTACTTTTGGTTTTAGTGCCATGTCGGCACTGACTAAAAATATGGAAAAACAAGCACTGCTACTCCTAAACACTGAAGATCAGCTAACACAGTATGATATTGGCGCTCTGTCTCAGTTTCTTAAATCAATCTTTAACGAAAACAATATTAGCGACAAAAGCAATACCACGGTGGACCCATTATGGCGGGTGCCACAAACCATGGCGGCGTCTCGCTCGGATACCAGTAAAAAAATTATATTGATCGACAGTGATGTGGAGTTGGTACGCCTTTTAGAAATACAATTAAATCACTTTGGTTTTGAACTGGTTAGTCTAGATGATCACAAGCATTTAGAAAAAGCAGTTAAGCTAACTAAACCAGCAGCCGTAGTGATGGATGTGATGTTTTCCGGCAAAGATGATGCTGGCGTTAATCTTGTGAAGGAATTACGCGACAACGGTGTGATTAGTTGCCCGCTATTTTTTATTTCAATAAGGGATGATCTTCAGGCACGGTTAAGTGCCATTCGTGCGGGTTGTGATGGTTATTTATCTAAACCTATTAACATAAGTAATCTGGTTGAAGTTATTTCTAACTTGCTGCAACAAAATGCTTCTGAGGACTATCGTGTACTGATAATTGATGATGATCTGGAAGAGGCAAAGATGAATGCCTTGCTGTGTAATGATAGTGGTATTGAAACCCTGATTGTGACCAATCCTTTAGAGACTATGGCCCGTATTAGAGAGTTAAATCCCGATGTGATTTTAATGGATATTAAAATGCCTGGCTGTAATGGCTTTGAATTGGCCGCCGTTATTCGTCAGCACCTTCAATATACGCATATTCCAATTATATTTTTAACTGCAAGTGATATGGAAGATGATTGGCTACGGGCCATGCAATCCGGCGGCGATGAGTATTTAACAAAAAATATTAGCCATAAAGAATTAGTCTCATCGATATTGGCTCGCGCCACACGTTCACGACAGCTTAGCAATATGATTAAAAAACTAAGCATGAGTGAAACGCGATTTCGATCGGTATCGGCTTCGGCCCGTGATGCAGTAATCACATCTGATTCAGATAATAGAATTGTTACCTGGAATACTGGTGCTCAGCGTCAGTTTGGTTATATGGAGGCTGAAATTCAAGGGTGTGATTTAACCTGTTTATTTACCGAAAGTGAGGTGCAGTATTTTCAAGGGGATTTTGAATTTATTGAGATGCAAGGCATACATAAAGATGGCAAGCAGTTTCCGGTGGAGGTATCAAAAGCCATCTGGCAGGTGGATAACACCTTTTTTGCAACCTTGATTATTCGAGATATGGCCAAGCGTAAACAATATGAAAAAACCATTAACGATGCCAGGCAGTTAGCAGAAAAGGCTAATTTGGCTAAATCTAAATTTCTCGCGGCCATGAGCCATGAATTACGTACGCCGCTACACGCGATTTTGGGCTTTGGCCAAATGCTATTTCGCAATACTCAAGAACCCTTAAGTAAATTGCAAAGCAAGTGTGTGAATCATATTACCAACAGTGGTCAGCACTTGTTGGGATTAATTGATGATGTATTGGATCTTGCAAAAATTGAATCGGGCAAGGTCGACTTACAATTTGAAAATGTGGATATTCATAGTTTGCTGGAAGAGTGCATTGAATTAGCTCAGCCCATCGCTGAATGTTATGACGTATCTATTTTAGGCCCGGGCAAACATTGTAAGGGCTTATCTATTTACGCCGACCTGAGTCGGACCAAACAAGTCATTCTTAATTTATTGTCAAATGCTGCCAAGTACAACCAAAATGGCGGGCAAGTGAGCCTTGATTGTGAAGCTTTGATGGATAACACTCTGCGGATTAGCGTTGAAGATAATGGGATTGGTATCGCTGAGGAGAAATGGCCAGACTTATTTAAACCCTTTAGTCGCTTGGGAGCAGAAACCAGTGAGATTGAAGGAACAGGCATAGGCCTTTCTGTCACTAAAAATTTGGTAGAAATGATGAATGGTGAAATAGGCTTTAAGTCTGTGCATGGGCAAGGCAGTTGTTTTTGGATAGAAATGCCCATGCCATTACAGCTTGAAAAAGAAGTGCTCGCCCAAAACACTCCTAATGAAATACCAGAAAAGCCAGCTCCAGAGCTACCACAAATAAATGGCACCTTATTATATGTAGAAGATAATCCTATTAACTTAACCTTAATGACCATGTTGATTCAAAAAATTAAAGGCTTAAAGTTTATTTCGGCGGCCACAGCCGAAGAAGGCATTGACATGGTTAAGGCGCAACGCCCGGATATTGTTATTATGGATGTTAACCTTCCTGGCATGGATGGCTTTGAAGCACTAAAGATATTACAGCAACCAGATACCTGTGATATACCGGTGTTGGCTTTGAGTGCAGATGCAAGGGAGAGTAATATTGAAAAAGGTTTAAAAGCAGGGTTTAAAGCCTATTTAACCAAACCTATCGATATATATGTGGTAGCGGATGTTATAAAAAGAACCCTAGAGAAGGGAGAATAATTTAATCTCCTTTGCAGTGTTTATTACTCTAGAATTTTTTTTATTAGCACTAGTAGCTCATCAGATGAAAATGGTTTTTTCAATACGGCCTTAGCACGGGTAAGCATTTGTGCCTGACATAATAAGTCGTCTGTGGCATTTTTATCTTTTTTATAGGCATTACCACCACCAGAAATTAAAATGGTGGGAATATTAGGGTGATTGTTTTCTAAATATTTACTTAATTCTAAGCCGTCCATGTTGGGCATTAAAATGTCACTGATAATTAGGTCGATACTCTCGTTGTTAATAATTTTTAGGGCGTTTAAACCGTCGTCAGCCTGAAAAACATGATAACTTTCATCTTCAAGAAGAAAAGTAACTTCTCGTCTAATGCCTTCAACATCATCTACAATTAATATTTTTTTCTTCATATTAAGCCTGCAATGCTAATTGAGAATGCTTTTTAGGTAATGTAATAATAAAACAGGTATGTTTAGATTTTTTATCATATAGCAGTGTACCATGGTGTTTTTTAATGATACTGCTAGAGATGCTTAAACCAAGGCCGCTGCCTTCACCAATTGCTTTTGAGGTGAACATAGGGTTAAACATTTCTTGTTGAATCTCGGGTTTTATGCCTAATCCACTATCTATGATGGATACTATTAGATTGTTTTTTTTCTCTTCAACTCTAACTTCCACCCATTTATCATCAAGTGTTTTTACAACCGAAAAAGCATTATTAATGAGATTGATTAACACTTGTGTAATTTGAAGTCGCTGACACTCGATTTGAACCTGGGCAGTGTTATTTATATATTCAATATCCATTTTCATTCCTCCCTGGGTGTAGCGTTCGTAGCCTAAACCCATAACATCTTCAATTATGTCTTGGATAGAAGTTAATTCAAATTCATCCTGGTCTGAGTGACGTGTGACTCGGCGTAAACTCTCAATAAGGCTGGATACATGTTGCACGCTATTAATAATTTGATCCATCGTTTCATTAAGATTATCGGTGTTACCTTTTAAGTATCTCCGTTTTACTCGTTCAGCGATCATGCTGATTTCTGCAATAGGACTATTGATTTCGTGTGCCAAACCAGTGGAAATTTCACCCAGGGATGCAAGCTTGGCAGATTGCAATAAATGCAATTCCATCTCCTTTTTTTCAGTCATGTCTTGCGCCATGTAAACAAAACGATCTTCATTGATTTCTGATTTCATTTTTACGCAGGAAAATGCAACGGGAATTAGTACACCAGCCCAGGTTTTGAAATGGCCTTCACCATTTGAGGTGTTCATGATTTTTAATTTAGCATGAGAATTTTTTTTATTATCTACTACCAAGATGTCATGTATGGACTTTTCCAGTAGTTGCTCTTCTTGATATGCCAACATTTCCTTAACTGAATGGTTAACCGTTAAAATACGGCCCTGACTATTCACCACAATCAGTGCTTCAACCATTGAACCGAATATACTTTCCATATAGTTCTTTGAAGAAATAAGAGAGTTATTGAGCGTTAATAACTCGTTGGCCATTTTATTCATTGTGTTGGCCAATGCGTCCAGTTCACTAACATAACTGGGTTTAATCGGTTGACCAAGTTTTCCCTGAGAAAATAAATCGATACCGTCAAATAAACGATTGACACCCTGATTGAATCGAAAGGCCATGACCCAAACAATGAGGCTAACCAATAATACAATGGACAACATGGTGCCGATAACACCGGCGGGAATCCATTGGGTGGTATTTGGCAGTTGATCTGAGCGCTCATTAGCCAGGGTTTTAGTGTCATAGTCTAGTTTTTCAAGAGTGGTATCTACGCTTGTGGCCACATCCACAAAACGATCTATGGATGCCACTCTTGCGCGGTCTGCATTTTGCCAATTTTGTATGGAGCCTCGGTATTGTTGTATTAATGAAAGTACATCTTGCTGATTAGGCAGATGTAAACTTTTAATTTTTTTTGTGAGTTGATCTATTAATGATAAGTAGCCAAGACCGCTCACCGTATCGTTATCAGAATGTATGTAATAATCCTGTTTTAACCAGTCTAGCCTGGCTTTAAGTCGTGCAACGGATAGATCATCCAACTGATACTTCTTTTCAATGATCACCAGTGCCTCTTTTAGCACTTTGTAATTCAGTCTTACTTTTTCATTTAGGTGAGTGGAATTGTTGGTTAAATTAACAATTTCATTAAAGCTAACCTGGTAGAAATCTATATTGTCAAAAATAAACTGAAATGATTTATAGTGTTCATTAATATTTTTAGACTGCTCTTTTGCACTCTTTAATTCGTTTAGTGTGTTATCAATAGTATCGGTGAATTCAGGTAGGTATTTCACTCTAGCATCATAAAATTCATGTAAGTGACGGGTATCAATCATAAAACTATCCGCAAGTACTCTCGATTTTCTAAAGTCGGATAAAGCATAATTAATATGGCTAGAAAGCAACCTAGTTAGGTACTCCTGCTCACTGGCCTCCTTAAAAATCCCCATGCTGTAGCTAATAAACACTGCGCCGCAACCACCCAATATAAAGGTGATGGTTAAAAGAAATATAAGTGAGGTGCGAACACCAATGGTCAAGCTCATGGGCTATGGATCTTTAATCATATTTAGTTTAATGGCCACTTCCTTTAATTTTGAAAACATTTTGCGTTTAGGGGAAATATAGTAATCGGCTTCCAGTGACTTTAATATTTTGTTGTCCTCCAGGGAGCCTGGTGTTAAATTTATAAAAAAATTCGATAGCTTATCTTTTACATTTTTATTAAAAGTTTCGCTGGCTACCCATATATAGTCGGAATAGCCCGGAGTTACCCAAACCACTTCAATTTTGTCTGTGTTAATTTTACCTTCCTGTAAGTACCTGTCATAAACATTACTATTTAGTACTCCGGCATCTACCTGTCCAGACATGACCATTCTTAAGGTATTACCATGGGTGCCAGAATATTGTTCGGCTCCCTTAAAGTCCTTTTCAGGGGTTATGCCCTTTTTTATTAGGAAGTGCCTTGGCATTAAATGGCCCGAGGTTGAACTGCTTGAACCAAATGTGAAACTATGACCTTTTAAGTCTGTTAACGATTTGATGTTTAGAGATCGTTGTGCAATGAAATAGCTCCTAAATTTGGTGTCTTTTTTTCTCATGGCTATGAGGGTAGTAGGGATTTTGCTGGCTGCTTTCACATAGGAGAATCCGCCTAAATAGGCCAGGTCTATTTTTCCTTCAATTAGGGCATTAACCAAATCCTCATAGGAGTGATTTTTTCCCATGGCAGGAATGGCCACTTTAACCGCACAATCAATTTCCTTTTCTATGCGCAGCCGAACCGGTTCAAAACGATCTAAAATGATCTCGGTATTGTCATCGGGCAGCAGGCCAATTTTTAATACCTTGCCCATATCATCGGCAAAGGTACTGTGATTTACCAGTAACAATAAGCACAATACCGCGATTGAGCTGATATTTTTCTTGGCTTTTCCTTTGGTGAGTGTAGGCATAATATTCTAGCTGGCCTCTGATTAATCTGTGTTGTTTTTGGTCGCTAAAGTTAGTGGTTAGTTTTAGCGAGTTTTACTCAGTTATATCGTATGCCTAAGCTAGATGCTTTGTTTGAAAGCCAAGCAAAATCAAGCGAGCCCAATAGCCAAGCGCGAGCTTAATACCAGAAAATATCTAGAATTTAAAGAGTTAGGGCGCTACTTATAGAATAGAATAGCCGTCCAAAAACGCCATGAATTAGGCCAAATTATGGACAATATTATGGCTGGAATGAAGTGATAACAGCACAGGGGAGTGGCATGAATATTTAGGTGAATTATGCTGGTAAATTTAGAAAGGGCAAATTAGGGATGAAAGCTAGAGGCGGACTGAATTTATTTCTCAATCCAGCTATTCAGCTTATTAATCACCTCGCTGCCCACCTGCTTGCTGCACAATATATAACGTTTATTGCCCGCAGGGGTATTGGGAAAACGAATATATTTGTAATCACCTTGAAACAACCCTGCATTTCTAATTAGGCCATCGGCTTCTTCTTCGGCTGTAAAAAAATAATCGGCTCGGGTGACATTTATCATTTGCAGCATATTGGTATTCTCAACCAGTACTGAATGGCGTTTGGGGTTATGTTTTTCAATCATGCCGTCAATATAACTGCCATAGGAGTAGCCGTCTTTAACCAGCAGTAGTAAGTTCGTGTCTTTAAAGACGGCTTCCATGGTTCGGCCACTTTCGATGCGAGTATTGCTAAAGAGAGCCAAGGCAATGGTGGGTTTGTCTTGATAAATAGCATGGCTATACAGGGCGAATTTTTCTCGTTGTGGATTTTTAAACCAGCCCACCAAACAGTCTTTACCCGCGTTTTTTTCAAGTATGGCAATTTGGCGATTGGAAGGGGTTTTAACCCATTGGTGTTTTATGCCTGATGCTTGAAATGCTTTCAAGGCAGGGGTTGCCGTGAGTCCCACTGCAATACCGTGGGCAACGGTGGTGAGGTAGGGTGGTCTTTCATTGTAATGAACTCGCACAATATTATCGCTAATACTTGCCGAGCTAAAGGCAGTTAGAATACTCAATAACAATAGGTAGTGTATTAATTTCGCTTTCATCACTTACCTTTAACCCTAATTCATAATTTAACTCATGGGCTTGTTTACAGGTTAGTTCGTGGGTCTTTCATGAGGAAGATATAAGCATAGTGTTCGCCATTAAAGTGCGCTAGCAAACACCCTAACTGTGCAGTTTTTATGCATAATTATGCTAATAAATTGAGCCCTTGATATTAGAAGTAATAAACAGAGGCCTATAACAAAATGAAGTATTATCCTGCGAAAATGCTCTGTATTAGTTTGCATGGTCAATGACGATGACAAGTCATGGAAGCTCACTCTGGTGATCCTTTCTATACAAACTTGGTGTCATACCGAATATTTTGACGAAGGCCCGCCTAAAATTTGATGGACATGAATACCCGGCCTTATAGCCAATTTCATCTATGTGTAAGCTAGAGTGCTTTAAAAAGTGACATGATAGAGAAAACTTATAATCGAGAGCTAATTTTTTAAAAGAGGTATTCTCTTGTGCCAGTTTTTTTCTAATGTTTCTGGCACTGGTGTCAAGCTGTCTTGCCACCTCTTCAATTAAAGGAGGTTTATCGGAATGCTCCAAGAAAATGGCAAGTATATTGGCTGAAAACTTTTCAGATCGATTGTAAATAGCAGCTTTGGTTTTACAGTCGTCAATGGCTTTGTTAAGCATTGGAGCATTATATTTTATGTTTTTATTCGTAGAGAGACTGGCGGGGATGCTAATTGAAAATGATGGATGATCAAAGTGGTTGCAGATTTCCCGTAATTTTGGCGCCACTAAATTACTTTCCTTAGGAAGTGGTACGGTGATTTTTATATTATCAATGTTAATGCCAAACTGATTTGTTAACAGTTTTACTATGTAGGCTGAAATAACATGAATATGAAACCAAGCCAGATTCTTATATATATCTGCTATTTTAAACTTAAGGTAATAACAGTTGTTTTTAAATTTAAAACTGGAGCTAACCGTTGTATACAGGTTGGAATAGTCACAACATATATCCAAAAAATCAGATACCGATTCACAGGTGATTGAGGCTAGATGGATTGAGTCTATATCACTGGCATCAATTTGTTCACCGTAGCGCCAACACCAGCCAGGATCATCTATATAGGGAAGAAGTAGGTTGTAAAATTCGAATAGAATTTTTGAATTTGATAAATAAGAGCCGTTTATATCGAGCGTGTTCACCAGCTCTTCACATCTCAATTGAACCGGCTCAGGTATAGCAAATGAATTAACGACTGATTTTAAGAGGAAAATAGGTTCTTGCATGTTCCTGCCATTTATTATTAAAACGTTAATCTAGGTCAACGCAGTGCTGGCTTGGCAATATATATAAACTTGAGTTGAAAATTTGGCAAGTAATACTGTTTATTTATCTTAAATATTTATATCAACTTAAATTTTTATGACTCAATTATAGCTTTAATGTTTACATTGTAAGGAATTGATTTAGGGCTCCATTATAAAAATGACCCGTAACTGTTCCGCTTTTGAGCTAACCAGCCTAAACATTCAGCCGTATTATTGTATTTACAGGTTCAGTAACTGAGTTAAAAACTAGCTTGCTCGAGTCTGCTTCTTGTTGGGGTCTTTTACTTTAAATATAAAAGTAAAAGACGATCTTACCTACAGCTAGCGAGTACCCAAATGAAAATAATAAATAAAGTAAGAAGCGTAGGGCTAATTACTCTATGTATGACGTCAATTGCAGCTCATTCAATCAGTGATATAACCCTAGTGGGTAATTCAGACCAAGAATGTCGATTAACGGCTACGTATTATAACGGTGATGATGGCACCACCACCGAAGCCGTTTGCAGTTTTGAGAAGATCAGTGGAGGAGATGATAGGTATACCTGTGCGGTTGACACTGGCGATTTTAACAATGATGTGAGCCGCCTAAGTATAAAGGTTTTGGATGATAAGGCCGAAGCCTGTAAAGATAATGGTGGCGTAGACATATACGAGATTGAAACAAGTGGAGGGCTGTTGTCTAGATGGAATAACCTTGGTAATACTGGTACCTGCACGAGCACCTATTTTAGCAATAAAAGTAACGGTGAGTGGGGGACTTTCTCTATGTTTAAACCGACAAAGGGAACGGAAGAGGAGGCAATTGTTAACGAGAACAAGTATGGCTCGACTCCGCGTTATATAACATATGAATACTTTGAAGGAATGAACAGTGTATCTTTTTATACTTCTGGTGTTACAGCTGACCTTATTTCTTGTACAGTCTGGAATTCGTGGGCGCAGAAAGAGCGTTTCAACAGTAACCTGGTTGCCAAAGGCTTTAAATTTGAAAGCAAAAAATTTCCAGACCAATACTTGCAACACAATACCTACAGTGAAGAACCCGCTTCTTTAGATGGCAAAGGTAACACCTGGTGGATAGGGACTGTAGATGGAGTTTGCCCAAAACAAGACAGCATAGTGTACTTAGCAAAGTCGGAGGATAATGATAACGAATGGTCGGATGGCAAACATGGGCAGTACTTACGCATAGATGATGATGAAACGACTACAACCAATGTGGATCAAGACTATGTGGGCAGTTTAGAGGAATGGAAGTTAAAAATAATCAAACAAGATGAATGGGAATATGATGACTGCCTTAGGGATGGTCATGAAATTCGACTTGTAAATGTTAAAACAGGCCTATCCATGAACGCCACCAGCGAGACAGAAATTGCTATTGATGAGAGCTCGGATCATGCAGGCTGGGATCGTGTGAGATTTTATGCTCATGAGTCGGACTATACCCCTGAAACTTATAGTGAGGTTCTAAGAATGAGCACGGTAGGGGGCCAGGGTGGAACTTGGTTTGATGATAAAGATATTGCAAATGATGCCAAAGACGGTTCGACCAGGGTGACTAAGATTCAACTGAATACTGGTAACCGTGTGGATACGATAGGTTTTACTTACAGTGATGGCACAATGGCTATACATGGACGTGATGACGGTACTGATACTTTTTTTACTTTCGACATGAAGTGGGACCAGACTTATCACCTGGCTGAAGGTGAGTATGTGAAGTATGCAAGGGCTTGCGTTGGTAAAAAGAATGGCTCAGATCGAGTATTTTATTTACGTCTTATGACCAGCTTTGGTAACTATATAGAAGGAGGCACAGAGACAGAGGATTGTACGCAGTTTAAAGAATCTGTAGCAGGCGATGGCTCGGTTCTAATTAGCATGCGTGGCCGTTCGGGTACAGAAATCGATCAAATCGGCTTCAGACAATTAATTCCTTAGTGAATTGCTTTTAAATTTATATTGCTGCCTATCCTTAGCCATGTCTGGCTTTCATGATAGGCTATCACTGATAGTTACCTAATTTATTTTCGTATTCCTGTTTTAAATGGAGTAAACAAGATAGCAGTATCTTTTTATTTAGCTTTAACAGGAATGTGTAAATACAACTCGTTTTTAGGGTCGCTATTATTAAAGCCCGAGCGGTAAAGTTCAAAGTCGGGTTTTTCTATGTATTCGAAATTCGATTTAGGCAACCAACTTCCCCAAATATGTTTCAGGGTTTGATCGATATTGGCCACTGGCCCTCGGTGGGTAAATTTGGCATACATTTGTTGGGGAATTTCTCGTGTCTGCATGCCTTCTGGAACATTATCAAAGTTTGAAACCGCCACGGTACAGACATAACTAAAGTTAATTTCATCATCGTTTTCTTCATAACCTTCGTATATACCAAAGGCGTTGTCTCCCACCTGATTGGCAATATTATTTCGGTAAGGTTTAAAGGCCGACCATAACTTTACCAGGTCCAGATCATTGCTGTTGTATTGCTTGGCAATGCCCACCAGTTTAGTGGCGGGCTGAACTATGATTTCAGGCTCCATCACCAATTCATTTTTTAAAAATTGCAACATGTGCGGGCTGAATTGATCCTTATATAACAACCTAAACGGATCGTTTTGTTTTCGGTATAAAGCCGGGGTAATTTTAAACAAGGCTTTAAAGGCACGGGTAAAGGTTTCCTGGGAGTCGAACTGGGATTCAAAGGCTAAATCTAAAATGCCAATATCATCACTTAATAATCTTTTAGCGGCTTCGGTTAAACGGCGTTTGCGTAAATATTCTTTAGGGGTATCGCCTACTAGGGCCTTAAATACCCGGCTAAAATGATAGGTAGAATAATGGGATGCCGCAGCCATCTCATGCACTGAAATTTTGTGGTACAAATTTTCCTCAACAAAATCAATACTTTTGAAAAACCGATCCATCACATTATCCTTTTTAGGTTTCTAACTGTTCAATAAAAATTCAAAATAGTTAGCAATTAACAAACTTATTTAACGCTTTATTTTGCTTGCGCCAAGGGCGTTGTTATATCTGCCTTGGTTAAGCGTACCACAGAGTTCCAGGTGGCTTCTTGCATGCTTGTATCTGAAATATGTGAAATTACTTGTTCTTGCATGGGCCCTACTAAAACTTTAGCAGGGGAGGCATAGAATTTTCCAGAAGCGCTTAAATCAAATTCAGCTGCATCCACATAACGCTGAGCGCCCTGGCTAATGGGGCCGGCCATTTTCATCATGGGGCCAATGATCGTTAACATGGGAAGCATCACTAGGCGCATGAAGGCGGGCATATTACGGGCTAGGCCTGTGTCCGGTGCACTGCCCGGAGAAACCGATACCACCACCATGGGGCTAGGGAGCTTTTTGGCAAGGGCCGCCGCCCACCACGATACCCAAAGTTTGGCGTTCACATAGGCGGTGTTCATGTTGTATTTAGTGGGCTGTTTACCCTGGGCGATGGCATCCATGGTGTCATCGAGGCTGCCTGCCATTTGTTGTTGAATGGCTTTGTAATTGGGCATCTTCATGCCCGGTACATTACCGCGGGTGGCTTCGGAACCAGAAATCACAATTCTTGCGGTATTGCTTAAATTACCGTTTGCCAGTAGTTCCATGGTTAAGATGTGATGACCAAACAAAGAGGCGGCCAGGGTAATCTCTATGCCTTGAGTGGTGGTCTTAAGAGTTTGGCTACCAACGCCGGCGTTCAGTATTAATAAATCTATTTTTTGCCCTTGGCCATGCAATTGCTGCGCGGCTTTTTTACTGGCATCCAGTTCGCTAACGTCTATGGCCAAGCCTGTAAATACATCCTTGCCCACTCGGTTGATCAGTTCTTTGCGGGCTTGCTCGGCTTTTTCAATTGTGCGGCAAGCCAATATGATGCGGCCATAACCCTGCTGTGCCAGTAACGCGGCGGTTTCAAAGCCAAATCCTGAGTTGGCTCCTGTGACTAGGGCAGTATGATTTTTGTGGTTCATAAAAACTCCAACAATAATAATTAGGCTAAAGCAGGTTTTGGATTTGGGAAAACCAAATGAGTGCTAGTGGGCTGTTAAATACGTTCATTCACTATGTAATATCTTAAGTGGCTAAAACCACGGGCACGCTCTGGCACTAGCGCTTCATAGGCTGGGTCACTAAACAGATTATCAATGGCTTCTTTGCTTGGAAAAGAAATCACCGCAAATACAGCTGGTTTGTCATTGTTATCAAACACAGAGGCAACATCATAAGTGGCCACTGGCACACCGCCGTGTTCTTTGGTCACCAAAGGGGCCTTGCTTAAATAGCTTTGCATGGCGCTTATTTCTTTTGGGTTGGGGGTGGCTTCCACCATTAAAAATACAGGTTGGCTCATAAGGTTCTCCAAGTGGCTAATCAGTAATGAATGAACAACACCGGGAAAAGTTAAATTGTGTTGGTGTTGATCGTTAGCTTGAGGAGAAATATAGGAGAATTGCAGGCAGTATTTTTGACATTTCTTGCTGAGTTGCTGCGGGGCTTCTAAGAAGTCACTGCACTTGACAGTCACTTCTTAGTTTTAGCATTCGGTGATCGTGTAGGGCTTCTTAATCGCTTAATCACTTAATCAAACAGGGCTTTGATATCTTCAAATTTGGCGGTAATTGCATGCACATTGGTATAGCCCATTTCCTGCAACGTAAGTGCCGCCAAAGAGGCGCGCCCGCCACCGGCGCAGTGAGTCAAAATTAAGCTGTCTGGCTGCGGACAATGTTTGGCAACCTGCATCTCCAGCACACCACGGGGAATATTAATGGCTGCATTTAATTTGGCATTGTCGGCATTCTGAGTCTCGCGAACATCAATAATGACTGCCTCCTTGTTTGCCACATAAAGGGCCTTGGCGGCAGGGATATCCAGGCAGTTAATTTTGGTCTGAGCCTTTGCAATCATTTCAGCTGGGGTCTTGATCATGGTGGTTCTCTTTTAAAAAATTAAGGGCAGTAAACACCTTGGAGTGGCTATAAGGTCAAAGGTTTTTTGTGACTTTCCCTCTAGCTTAGCCGTATTTTTAGCCCTGGACCGCTCACTATAAGTTGCTAAGTGTTTTTGGGTAAAGCTTCTTTATCACTGACGTCTCAAGCCTCTATCAAATAATACTTTGTACGTAGACTATACTGGCAAGACACTCTAGCGGTTGATATCAGGCAGATGATAGAAGGGAACGAGTCAGGTTGGAGATTCAGCCATTGAGCTTGAGATATCGGTATTTCCTCATTCCCTTATTAATTCTGGTGGTGACGGTACTCGCTCGAAATTTCTATTTGGATCAACTCCAGCGGGAATTTAAACAGGAGTTCGAGTTTGCAGCCAATCGTACTCGCGCAGTGCTTGAGCAACGTTTACAACTCTATACCGAGGCGCTAACAGGCTTGCAGGGGCTGTATGCCGCTTCGAAACGGGTGACGCGGAATGAATTTTACAGTTATGTGAATACGCTAAAGCTTCAAGAGCGCTACCCTGGGTTTCAAGCCTTGTCGTTTAATCGCCTGGTGCAGGAAAAGGGCAAACATGCTTTCGAGGCCCGGGTGCGAGGTGACAAGAGCTTAAATGCCACAGGCTATCCCGATTTTAGCATTATGCCTGCTGGCCAGCGTAAAGATTATATTGTGGTGGAATATATTGAGCCCTTGGCTGGCAATGAACAGGCCTTGGGGTTTGATGTAGCCAGTAATCCGGTTCGCCGTCATGCCCTGGAATATACCCGTGATAGCGGCCAGCCAATGGCCACCGCGCCGATTACACTGGTGCAGGAAACCGGTAATCAATCTGGCTTTTTATTGTTTATGCCAATCTTTCGTAACGGCGCCCCCCAGGTCACGGTATTGCAGCGCCAACAGGCATTTCGTGGTGTGGTGGTGGCGGTTTTTCGGGTGGAGAAATTGCTCAAACAAGTTTTGTCTGAGGCAGACTTACAGCAATTTAGCCTGAAAATAAGTGACATGGGTTTAACGCTTACCGCTTCCCAACTTGCCTCAGAGCCAGCTGACCAGCAAATTTTTAATAGTCATTCGATACTGGTGTCAAGACAGACAATCCTATCTACCCAGAGTTCGTCGTTGAGTTATAACCAACAGATGAATGTGGCGGGGCGTAATTGGCGGCTTTCATTTCAAGCCCAAAACGGATTAACCCAAGCCAGTGCATACTTGCTACCAAACGTTATCCTTGGCAGCGGCATCATTATTAGCTTGTTGTTTTTTGGCGCATCCTGGTCTTTTGGTGCCCGCAGGCAAGCCACTGCCAGTGCTGTACGTTTAGCGCAAGATCTGGGTCGAAGTCGGGAAGAGGTAAAACTAGCCGCCACCGTATTTAAAAATAGCTCCGAGGGGCTCATGATCACCGACACTTCGGGTGAAATTTTAGTGGTTAATGAGGCGTTCACCCAGATTACCGGATACAGCCAGGAAGAGGTGTTACACAAGACGCCAAAAATACTCAGGTCAGATCGTCATGAGCAAGCCTTCTATGAAAACATGTGGAAGTCTTTAGCCACAGATGGCAATTGGCAGGGGGAAATTTGGAACCGGCGCAAAGATGGATCCCTGATGGTGGAGTGGCTCACCATTAATGCTTTTAGTAATACTCAGCAGCAGACCACGCACTATGTGAGTATTTTTCGTGATATTACTCAAGAGAAACAAGCACAAGATCATATTGAGCATTTGGCCTATCACGATGCCCTGACCGATTTACCTAATCGTTCTTTGCTGAAAGATCGAATTGCACACACCATTCTTGAGGCTCGCCGTGAAGGCTTTAGCCTGGCGCTGATGTTTATCGATCTAGACCGCTTCAAGATTATTAATGATTCATTGGGTCATCTTATTGGCGACAAACTATTGCAGAGTGTGGCTTTACGCATTAAGAGCAGCCTGCGCGACTCGGACACAGTGGCCAGGTTTGGCGGAGATGAATTTGTGGTACTGCTTAGCGGCATACGTAATTTGGATAGAACCAACCAGGTGAGTAGTAGGATTATGGAACTCATGAGTGAGACCTTTCATATCGATGGTCATGTTTTCCATACCAGCGCCAGCATTGGCATTAGCCTTTTCCCTCAGGACGGTGAGGATACCGAGACCCTGATGAAAAACGCCGATATTGCTATGTATCATGCCAAGGAAGAGGGGCATAATAATAGTCAGTTCTTTAACGCACAAATGAATCAAAAGGCACTGGATAGATTAGAGATAGAAAGCGGCTTGCATCGGGCTTTGGAAAAGAATGAATTAGAATTGTTTTATCAGCCCCAGGTGAACATAACTACCCAGCAAATAGAGGGTTTTGAAGCGCTGATACGTTGGCGTCATCCACAAAAGGGGTTAGTGGCACCGTTGAATTTTATCAGTATTGCCGAGGAATCTGATCTTATTCATGCCATTGGCGACTGGGTGCTGCTTGAGGCCTGTGCGCAAGGCAAGGCCTTGCAAGAAATGGGGTTTAGCAAACTGATCATGGCGGTTAACCTTTCGGCGCGGCAATTTGAGAAGAGTGATCGCTTGTTAAAAAGTGTCGCCAACGCCCTTGATAAAAGTGGCTTAGAGCCAAAGTATCTTGAACTAGAAGTGACCGAGACGGTGCTCATGCGGAACAAGGAAAACGGCACGGCCACCCTGGTTGAGCTTCAGGACATGGGCGTGGGATTGAGCCTGGATGACTTTGGTACTGGCTATTCGTCGTTGAGTTATCTTAGACGTTTTCCCATTGATACTCTGAAGATAGATCATTCGTTTATCTCCAGTATTGGCACCAATAAAGAAAGTGAAGCCATCGTCACCGCGATAATTAGTCTCGCCCATAATCTGGGGCTTAAGGTGGTGGCCGAAGGCGTGGAGACTCAGAGCCAACTTGAATTTTTGCAAGAGCAGATGTGTGAAATTTATCAGGGCTATCTGTGCAGTAAACCGATACCGGCAGAGTTAATACCCGAATTGCTGGCGCCAACCTTGTTAAACGCGAGCCGTAAAAATTAGTGTATTAATTTTCTGCTTTGAAAAATGAGCACTAAAAAATTACTTGGGCACCGGGTACACCAACAATAAAAAGTGCCCCACATTGACCCCCAAATGGGTGATGATAGCCACGCTTAAACGATTTGATAATTGATAAGCCATGCCATATACAAAACCGGCAAAGGTAGCTAAAACCATAAAATGCCAACCACCACCAAGGTGTACTAAGCCAAATATTAAACTGCTGATAATAATACCCAAGTGCACGGCGAACTGTGTTTTGTCTTTAAATATTCTAATTAAACCATTTTGAATGATGCCTCTGAATAATGCTTCTTCGGCAATGACACTAAATAATAAATTGGTAACGATAAATGCCAAGGTTTCTTCTGGCAGTTTTATATCCAGTTCAAGCCCAGTGAGATAGGCCACTAAAAGAACCGAAGCAATGTAAAGTGGAATAAGGCGGTATCTTGGTTTTTTCAAGCCAGAAGGTGGTTGAAATTTTAAAGTGATGAGCATTAATAACAGAATGAAGCCCGCCAGAGCCTTATCTATATTGGCCCTTATATTAATAGGGGCGGCGGCTTCGGAAATGACACTTTGTTCATACAGAATATAATTTTCAATGCCAGGGAAAAGGTGTGCCGCCAGAGCAAAACAGATGAAAACCAGCAGGGTGGCCAGGAATGTTTTGATTAGTGGGTTTTCAATTTTATTAAGGCAGGCGCCCAGCCCAATAAACACAAGCAAGGCGGGCACCATGAATAATTCCAGCTGACCTGAAAGGAAAAACAATAAAATACTGGCGCTACAGACTAAAAAAAGTGGCTTGGTCGATTGGTTAACGCCGTGATCGATAAGCCAAAGGCTACGCAGGATAAGCACTGAAACAAGCAGGTACCCGGTAGATAGCAAGACCAGCTGAAGCATGACAGATTTTTCCTTTTTTTATGGGCACAACAAGAGTGAGGTTATTTCTGTGCGAAGCAACCCATTGAGTGCTGCTGGTGGTTATACTCTCATATCTTGTCTTAATCCACAGCGAGATAAAGGCTATCACGCTAATTTAGCGTTACTTCAATTGGTAAGGTGCTTAAGCCCTATTTTTGTCGTTAATTGAGCTTCAGTGCTCATGAACTATAGTGTTAGGGTGCCATAGTCTAAGGGTTAGGCTCTGGCGATGGGATAAGTGGTCGGTGAAATAGACGTGAGATTCTAGAGGTTTTTTGATAATTACTTTCATCCTTTGTTGCACGTCGCCATAACTGACCCTCTATAAATTTACATTTGAATTTAACGGCGTCAGTTTTTAATATCCATCCAGTAAGGTGTGTTAATGATCTGTACCAGACTGCTTACTTGTTTACTATTATTTCAACTTAGCATTTGTTCGTATGCAGACAAGGTTCAGCTAATTAGCTTTGGTTTAAATGACGTACGTTACCAGTATTGCACATCGGTATTGAAGTTGATTATAGAAAAGTCTCAGCATAAATTTGGTGCGGCTAAACTGGTTTTACACTCTAACCCGCAATTTGTTAATGCACCTGCTGCCAGAAATATTGAGCTTCTTGCTACTGGTAAATTGGATGTGGGATGTCTGGGTTATAACCTCGTCAGGAAAAACAGATTTAACTGGGTTGAACCCGGGATAAATATGGGCACCCTGGGCTATCGCATTTTACTCATGAAAGCCGGTAATCAATTCAAGTTTGATAAAATACATTCCTTGCTAGATTTATCGGATAATATCCGCGGCGGTTTTGTTTCTTCTTGGTCGGATACACACATACTGGATTTTAACGGAATTAATACACTGAAAACCAGTAACTATTCGTCGTTGATTAATATGCTTAAGGTGGGACGCTTTGATTACGTGTCGCGGGGCATTAATGAAATCTGGGGGGAAATAAATGCCTCTGATTTGGATAGCTCTCGAAATATAAGTTTAGTGGCTGAACAAAATTTAGCTTTTTATTATCCCGCCGACCATTACCTAGTAACAGGGAAAGCCAATGAAGAACTGGCCAAACGGCTGGTTTATGGCATGGAGAAGGCCCTGCAAGACGGCTCATTAAAAACATTGTTTTTTAATCATATGGGGCCGGCCTTGAAAAAAGCCAATATCAAACAGCGCCGAGTGTTTTATTTGATTAACCCTGAACCCATGCTGGAAATTAAGACGGACTGGTGGCTTGAATCAAACTTAAAAATTAATGAATAAACTCACGCTATTAATAAGCTGACAAAAATAAAACAAGGGCAATTGAAGCCCTTGTTTTATTTTTACTAAAAAGATTTAAATATTACGGAAAAGTAATTCTTACTTGCATGCCGCCATCACCACTTTTGCCAATGGTTTGTAGTGTAAAGTTATTATGGGGCAGAGTATAAGACTGGCCCGTGCCCAGTATGGCATCGGAAAATTTACCCACATTGCCCGGTAACTTGATGCTGCCGTCGCTGAAAGAACTGGTGGGATTCATGTCCAGTAACTGAGTCGTGGTGGTATTACTGGTGTCTTGTGAGCTATCACGTAATAACCCCAGAACACCATTTCGATCAATTTCACCATCGGGTTTGTAGCGGTTCATGAAAGGGTGTGCTTGTTGGTTTTCATCTCGATCCAGACGCACCATGTATCTATCCATGCCGATGGCGTCGCGGTATTCAAGATACAGGGTATCAAAAACATTATTATCCAGTATTAACGGAGTCGACAGAGGAATTTTCAAACCTTTTAAATTCTTGTTGGGGGTTTCAATGGGGTAAATTGTATAGGTGCCACTACTGGTGATGGTCTGAACCTGGTTTGGCTCTAACCAACCCAGGTAAGATTTCACGTACACATCAGGATGACTGGCAAAGGCATTTTCACCCATGATTGAAAACGGATTACCATAACCGTTGCTCTTACCACCGGAGCCAGTTTCACATACGACCTGTTGCGCGCAATCCAGACTGTTGGCGTGGGCAGAAGCGCCCAGAGTGTGGATCATCTCGTGGGCCCAGGAGGTGGTGGGTAAGATGGAATCACCAGCACTCCAACCGGAAGGCTCATTAATTTCCGGTACCTTGTCAAACACAGCTGAATTGGTCATGAACTGAATACCCACATTGGAAAGTTTACCCTGATCTGTGGTGATGCTGTTGCCCAGAGTCCAGCCAGTATTGCCACCACGGCCACCGCCTAAAACATGAATGACAAATACATCGTAGTCGGCAAAGCTCATGGCTTCCTTAAACAGGTTTATATAAGCGTCCTTGTTTTCGCGCACATAATCCTGACTCACTTCTTGCCCTGCACTGATAGTACGATCATTTACCCAGCCGGCGCAGGTGCCATGTAATTGAACTTTTTCATAAGAGCTTTCAATAAAGAAACTGTTCACACCAAAATCATGCTCAAAATAAAGATCACACAATTCCTGAGGGCTATAAAATTCACGCACGCTGCTGCCGTTATCCACCGGGGTCGTGCCCAGGGTATTGATCATTAAAATAGCCACTCGATATTCTTGTTCTGTGGTGGGTAAGCGCAGGGATTTATGCACTAGGGTAATGTTAGAAGCGGAAACATCATTAACATTTATTTGCACTGTTTGCTGCTGGCTATTATCTTCAAAACTGGCCAGTAATTGATACTGGGTGGTTTCAGTGGGAGTGATGGTAATGCTACCCACACTTTGCACCACGCCCACACCAGGAGTTATTTCAATATGATCGGCACCCGCCACACTCCAGTTAAGCGTGATGGTTTGTCCGGTATTAATATCTGTACTGGAAGATGTGAAACTATTAATGGCTAAGTCAGCCGTTGGTGGTTCTACAGAGGGCTCTTCATCACCGGGCTCTTCATTAGGTGTTTCTTCATTAGGTGTTTCTTCATTAGGTAGGCCTGGAACCGGTTCAGTGGTGGTATCTTCATTATGCAAACTATTATTTTCACTGCCTCCACCACCACAGCCACTTAATCCAAGTACCAGTAAAAAAGGAATAAAAAATAATGTGATGGAGGCTCGATTGGTAAAATATAAAAAATTAACCCCTGGATTGTTAATGAAAATTCTTATTAAATTATTGATCAAGATGTCTGCTCCCACGAAAAATCGGTTTTAATTTTAAATCTGTAACCATGTGGACAGGTATTGACTGCCCGTTATTTGACAGGGCAGATATTGGCTTATAATAAAGAAACCATATTGACGATTGTCGCCCTTATCATTGACAATCATCGCCATTAACTTGAAATGTGAAGTCGTACAAGATGCAAGAAACTCATGTGGCCGGAACTTTAGCGGGCCTGTTACAAACCTATCTGGATCAAGAAAATATTCACGCCCCCCAGATTAGTTTACAACTGGCTAACTATTCTGCCGACGTTAAAATCCCTACCCCTGTGTGGTGGGGATTACTGGAAGAAATTCAGAAAATTAAAAATCAAGCGGCCTTGGGATTAAAGATAGGTAGCCTTGGTCGCCCCCATCATTTTGGTGTGATGGGCTATTTGATAATGCATTGCCAAACTCTGGGTGAGGCTCTGTTGCGCTTTCAGCGTTATCAGGAATTAATTCATGATTTTTCAAGGGTGAGGGTCACCATAGATAAAAGCAGTTTAATCATGAAGTGGGATACCGAGTTGGGAAAATCTACACAGCTTTCCGATGAAGTTTTTTTATCTTGTTTTATTAGTTTTATCCAGCACATTAGCAGTGAAGATGTTAAGCCCAAGAGCCTTCAGTTTAACCATGAAAACAGTTTTTCAGTGAGTGAGTATGAAGCCATCATCAAGTGCCCGGTGTCTTTTGGTCATGATCAGGTGGCGCTGGAAATGTCATTGGATGATGTAAACGTGGCTATTAATAGCAGTGATCCCGATTTGTTGGCCATTATGGACAGTAAGGCACAAGCTTTGAAAAGGGAGGATGAGTTTTTAATGTCTCTGCAGGAGTTGTTATCCAAGTCTTTATCTCAGGGAATTCCTACTCTTGAAAAAACAGCTAAACAACTTAAAATTTCTGCCCGAACTCTACACAGGCGTTTGCAAGAGAGAGATTTAAATTTTAAAAAGTTTCTACAACAAACTCGGGAACAATTGGCAAAATATTATCTCAGTGATGCCAATCTTAGTTTAAATGAAATCTCCTATTTACTGGGCTACTCCGAGCAAAGCTCTTTTGCTCGGGCATTTAAAATTTGGTTTGAGATGACCCCCAATGAATATAGAAAAATATCCCCTGGCCAATAACGGCGAAAATTATTCTTTGA
>ERZ1027231.174-NODE-174-length-31216-cov-54.065563_pt1 | contig 31216 bp, 21 predicted proteins | sample MGYA00520866_ERZ1027231 | MGnify/ENA primary metagenome ERZ1027231 (study PRJEB33311, sample SAMEA4378411) | marine metagenome | biome: Marine biome; feature: Fjord; material: Water | collected 2014-07-20T08:00:00Z/2014-07-... | depth 75 m ...
CAGCCTCCATTACCTCAGTTTGCAAACTGACTTGGCTGTATTCCTTAGCACCTTTCGTATACATCTTTTAACCCTCTGTCGCTTCTTATAATAGAGCGGCTGGCAAAGTTATTACTTGAGGCTGAAATACTAAAATAGTTGCTAAAGGCGGAATTTGTTCACAATAAAAGCGGCATACCTAAGCCGTTTTTTTAAAAATACAGTACGAATAAAATATAAACCATTGATTTAATTAGACTAATTAGTTGGCATAAAGCATGCTATACCCTGCATACAACTATGAATACTCTTTATTAAGGAGGGCGTATGCAAACCAATACGAAACAGCAAACAGGGCACAATACCAAGCAGCCTTCATTATCGCCCCCTAAACGTCAAAGCTTAAAAATTAACAAGAAGCTTGCTTACAATCATTTTGAAACAGCGTTAGCTCAAAGCCAAGACTATCAGAAATCGCTAGATACATTGCTTTCTGCTAAGCACTATACTTCAGAAGCGTTAAGTATTAACCCAATAGATACCGACTGCTTGAACTTGTTATCTCGCATTGAATTAGAGCTTGGTAATCATAATGCCGCTGTGACAGCAATCAACACCGCCATATCATTACAACCTACTAATGGTAGTTATTGGTATAGCTCAGGTCATGCATTGCTTGCTGCGCATGAAACAATAAAAGCAAAGACCGCATTTCAAAAAGCAATCGAATTATCACCTGGAGAAACCCGATCAGAAATAAGCCTTGCATATACTTACACTGAATTAGAAGAACCTATAAAAGCCTTTGAAATACTACGAGAACTAGCTAAAAACGCACCTAACGACATACAAATCCGTAGCCAACTTTTAAGTGCAGCAAGTACTCTAACGGCCGATTACTATGATCAACCGTTAGAACACGATTTAATTAACTACCTAAACTGGGAAGGTGTAAATTTATCACTGCTGGCCAATTTAACTTGCAGCTTATTGGAACATAAGTTTCAACTTAATAATGAAGGAAGTGCAGCTCAGTTTGAAGAAATGGCCAATAGCGAGCTACTGCAACTGGCTTTGTCTAAAACACTTATAAAAAGTGAGCTATTAGAAAAGCTTATCATGGCTTTACGCTATGAATTACTTTCCCATTCTACAAAAAACGGAAATTTAAGCCATGCATATATCCCCTTATGTAATGCCATCGCTATTTATGGCTTAAAAAGTGAATTTATATTACCGGTAACCGATGCTGAACAAAATATGTTTAAAGCGCTTACTAGATTAATAGATAAATCTTTAGAAGAAATAGGCTGCATGCCTACTGATATATCCGGTGCACTTTTATTGTTAGCGATGTACGAGCCTTGGACCAAGTTAAACAATTACGCTTTGCTATCTAATTTTGATGATACTAGCTGGCCACAAATTACTTTTCATTTAAAGAATACAAACGCATCATTATTTGAATTATCAAAAATACAGTTTGAGGCAATTACTCCTATACCATCAACAGAGTCTAATAAAATAAAAACGCAGTACGAATCCTATCCATATCCAAGATGGGATAAACTTGATTACCAAAAGCCAACTAATTATGGATCTGCACTGTCTCATGTCTATCCCGATACAACCTTTCCAGAAAATTATTATAATGAAGGTCTAAATATTTTAGTCGCTGGCTGTGGCACTGGTAGACATGCATTAAATGTAGCGAAGTACTTTAATCATGTAAATGTTACGGCAGTTGATCTAAGCCAAAAAAGCTTAGCGTTTGCATATAACAAAGCAAAAGAACTTAACATTAAAAACGTTGATTTTAAGCAGGCTGATTTAACAAATCTGGAAGCATTACCCATTCAATACGATATTGTAGAATGCTCTGGTGTTCTTCATCATATACCTGATTACAAGATAGCGATTAAAGGGTTACTTAAAAACCTGAAACCAAACGGTTTAATTAAGATATCACTTTACAGTGAATATGCTCGAAGCTCAGTCAACCAAGTTAGGGAATTATTCAGCAGAGATATTGAATGTATTGATGACAAAAAAATTAAAATAATTCGTCAAGCAATTTTACGTGGAGATATTACTGAAGATTCAGATGGCATTACGCGATCTGACGATTTTTATAGTATGAGCGGAACCATTGACCTTTTATTCCATCAATTTGAGCGCCAATTCACACCATGTGATTTAGAAAATTTATGCCATGAATTTCAATTAGAATTCCTTGGATTCTCAAACCTAAAAGAAAGTGTTAAGCGCAAGTTTTTAGAATTCCACAACCATAACAATGCCGATATTAGGGACTTAAATCAATGGGATACTTTTGAAAAAGAGAATCCTAATACATTTTCGGCCATGTATCAGTTTTATTGCCAATACAAACCTAAGCCTCAATTAAATTATCGTTAAGCCCATTATTCGATTTGCGAATAGTCACCTACAGGTGGTATGCCCCATGAACGAAGTGAATGCTTTGGGTGCAGCGTCATACCATTAATGTTTATACCAAATGATTATGATAATCCGTGGAGGGGCCTGCTCACGACACTTTTTAAAATAGTCACCTGCAAGCAGATTCCTACGATTAATTTTAATACCAGCTTATTGTGAAAATCTGTTAGGAGTTCCTGATCGCGATAATAATTGTAAGGCTTAATTATTATTTTTTCGCATTGGCCATGGCTTCGAATTGCTGAGTCAAATAATTTTCAGTGGTTTTAAGCGACGATATAATCAAATCATTATATAAAAATTGCGATTTCAAACGCGCTTCTGTAGCTGCAATCCTAGCATCAAAGCTTTCTTTATCTTCATCCAAGTTAATCTGCTGTTTATCGAGTGCATCAAATTTTGTATCTAATGTTCCGCCATTTGGATCTAAAATATTTTGCAATAAATCCTTTAACTGATCCGCAATACCACTAATATACGTTATGGACCCACGACTACCTAAATCACCACCTTCAATCTTAAGGCGAATGCCACTGGCATCATCTATATCACCATCTTGAGACTTACCACTTTCACCATCGCCTTTTCCCAACCTAAAGCCAAAGGCTGTAGCTGCCTCACTGCTGATATCACTTATTTCAACTTTGGAACTTGCTCCTGTACTTGCCGATATAATACCGATTGTTCCGTAAGCTACTGAAGAAATATCATCTGTGTAGTCTACCTTTACTGACAAATCTTCATCATCAATGGCTGAGTTTTCATTAATGGCCTTCTGTAGAGCAGTAGCCAATGCAGCCCCGGTTGCATAAGTTGTTTGAGGCACGGTAATTACCGCTTCTATACCATCTACTTCAATTGTAAATGTATCATTAGTGGCATCAATGATTAACGGTGCAGCCTCTACTGCTGTTTGATCCGCAACATAATAACCATTAGAAGCCGCTGTATTGCCGTTTTGAGCGGTCAAATACTGGCCACTTCCCTTAGCCGCAACTCCATTAATTGTGCCAGCAGTATCCAAACCCGTTACCACATTTGTTTCAGTACCATCGGGCTCGTGCACACCTAAGAACGAAATAGCAGCGGCATCAACCGTTGCAAACGATACTGTATTGGCATGACCACCTATATTAAATATTAACTGGCCTTTATCGGTATCCGCATCATACTCATAACGTACATCAGCGGTAATATCCGAGCCAAATGTTATCTCATCATCCATTCCCAGTGCTGTATAACCGCCGTTATAACTGGTTAAAGCACCCGGAACACCCAACATTGTTGTTGCTCTTCCGCCTGCAGCATCACCTGTTGCTTGAAGTGAAATTTCAGCCGAACCACCAAACATAGCGGCTGTTTTCACACCGTTACGTGAAACAGATTCAAAATATATTTGATCACTGCCATCCAATTTAGCAACTACGTCACCCACTTCAAATTGACCACTATTTAAAATGGATAAGTCTATTGCCTCTTGAACAGCGCTTAAGGTATCTGTCTTATCGCCACCACTTACATTCCTGTTTACATCTACATTCAAAACAATGCCATCTACAGTAATATCAAATGTTGCATTGTTAGCACCACTAAAATCAGTGCCACCTGCAATAACCACACTACCAGTTGAGTTTGCACCGCGACCGTCTGATACTACTTGGATAAAGTCATCGTGGGATTGACTGTCGGTTGTAATCAGTAAACCATTTCCAGGACCTATTGAAGCTGTAACCGCATTTGCACCGATGTACACCGCATCTAATTTCGCCTGTATCTCAGTCAAGTTATCAGTGGCGGTGGCGTCTGTATCCAATAAAATAGTTTGCTCACTACCGTTTACATTTAATACAAAACCTGAATTCGCACCTATTGCAGAAAAATCTATATTAGTAGATACATCACGAGTCCCTTCTGTTGTCGTCGCACCACTGATCAATGGTGTCATATTTATGTCAGCGGCATCTCGTATATCCGTATTAATTTGAAGTTCTAATGCTGCCGCCAAATCATTGCCGGTGTTGTATGTCCCTGCCGGTAAACTAACTGTATTCGCACTGGTCGTTCCATTTAGTCCAAGTTGAAACTCAACATTCGCACCAAATGTTAATCCTGGGCCTTTACCATTAATTTGTGCGCCTGAAGTCGCACTTAATCCCAACAATACATCGCTAGCATTTGTACCAACCGATGTAATTTCAATTGAATCTGTTGCGCTGGCTGTTGTCGATGTAAAGACTAATCTATCATCGTCATTAAAACTCGCAATTACCTCACCATTTAATGCTGTAGCATCCACGGATGTTTGAATCGCTTGTAACACATCTTTCCGATCACCAAAAATGCCATCTCCATTTAAATCAGCCCCATCCGCATTCAAATTCACACTCACCGACCCTGAAATGGGAACTGCACTTTTAGTTAATGTAATATCAAATGTCGCATTATTTGCCCCAGAAAAATTAATCCCTGTGGCTTCATCTATTGCGCGTGAAGATGAAAAAGTCACTGGGCCATAACCATTGAAATATTCCGAATTCAAGTTACTAAGCGCGGTTCCTTCAAACTCACCCTCTCCCAACTCAGAAAATCCCAGTGTATTGGCCGTATTTGAATCACCCGAAGTAATATAGACTTGGGAGTTTGAGCCGTAAGTATTTGACGTTATTGAAAATGATTTGGACACTGCATCATAAACTACTGTTGAGCTATATCCTCGGTCTTTAAAATCTGCTGCACTGTTAACCTGTAATTGAATTTCTGCAGCTAAATCATCACCTGATGTATAACTACCTTGAGTTATATTTATGGCTGTTGTTTTATCATTTAAATTAATGCTAAAACCGTCATTAGAATCATTGATTTCTACCGGTGATAAAAAATCGAGAAGGTCGACTGAGCCTCCATTATACGTCCCTTGTGTCGCTAATTGTGTAATCTCAATATCGTAAACACCTGGCTTAGTATTAATAGATTCATTTAAGTAGCTAATTCGGTTGTCTGTAGTCGTACCTTGTGTTGAGAATACACCTGCAACTGCTTCGCGGTCTTCATTTAAACCTTTAATAAAAAGATTGCTATCAAATTTCAATTTAAAACTGTCCGTTTGATCGGAAAAAATTCCCAGCTCACTAAATGACCTAAAGTTTGTTCCGGTTATACCTGAAACAGTACTGGTCATTAATCCTTTTACTTGAGTATTAATATTCCTTAGAGTGCTATCACCTAATAACAAACTGCCTGTTGCATCACTTTCATTAAATGCTGTTAATTTTTTATACGTTTCTTGAAACAAGTTGTACGCATCCACCATTGCATTAATATTCTCAGATATACTGGCTATATCAGCACCTACTGTTATTGAAACCTCTTCACCTACGTTTGCACTTTTTAAATTTAGGGTTACGCCGTCTATTAATTCGGTAACTTCATTAGATGACCGTGACACCTGTAACCCATTTACATTTATTAAAGCATCCTGACCATTCTGGGTTTCAGTTAAGTTAGTGCCGGGAGTATCTTGATTTTTATTGTAAGCAAAACTTCCTAATCCGGATGTAGCTAGGGAACCAAATTCATCTTTTGCAACAATTTCCATACTCATATCTTCCCCAGTATCTTCACTGGTTAGCTGCAAAACATAACCCGATCCATCAAATACTATACTGGCCTTCACACCAAAATCTTTATCATTGATTGCGTTGCGTAACCCTTGTAATGAATTATTTCCATCAATAATTTCTATTGTAGCGGTAGCGGCATCAGGATTAGCAGTGAAAGTGTCATACGCGTCACCAGGGTCAGTATATGCGGTTGTGCCAAATGTAAATGTTAGCTCGCCTTTACCCACCGCTTCGGTCACTGAAGTATAAGAACTGGAAACTAGAGAGTGGGCTTTCGCTATGCGTTGCACTTCAACTGCATACACGCCAGCTGGCGCAGATGTTGTGGCTGTAGCTGTTAGAATGGTTTCATCAGAGGTTTCTGCTTTAGTCGCGCCTGCATTTGAATCATCCGCCAAGGTTACAATGGCTTCACTGAATTCGTAAAGCTTGCTTTGTACATCACCGTAAGCCGAAATTTTGGCATCAATTGATGCCTGGCGGGTATTTAGCCGTAACTCACCTGCCGCTTTATCAGCGTTGATGATGTTTTCGACCAGATCACTGGTTAATAAGTCAGAGCCAATGCCCAGTGATTCTATTGCCGCCATAGGTCCACTCCTAATTAAATTAGATGGGCATCTGAATACCACATACTAAAACCGATACCACCTTTAACGGCAGAATCGGCCAATACTTTAGCTTGCCTTTTTACTTTTTTGGTCTAAAACCCATAAGGTAAGATTAGGTGAGAATCGCATAGTCACAAGTATTCAAGCTACTAAGTATTGCATTCAAATATCCTGCCAACCCAATTCAAACCCCAGCACTTACAAGTAAGATCCACAACGAACTAACAATCACAAACAGGTTGAAGCCTGCTTGCAGGCGAATCCAGCCCACTAATAGACACAAACGTAAAGTTTACTGCAAGCAGCACCAATCAACAGGCATAAAAAAACCGTAAAGCTTTCACTTTACGGTTTATCTACTTTTAATATAAGTTCAGGTTAAACCTGTGCGCTAAAAAGCATACTGGGTTCTTCTGCACTTAATCGTTTTGCCATTTCTAATGCTTCTTCATTCGGAATTTGGCGAACCAATTGCTCCGATTGACGGTCGTAAACTTTGATAACAGTTTTGCCGCTGTCTTCATCTACCTGAAAATTTAAATCACGTTGCGTTTTTTGTGCAAATTCATTTAATTTCGAAACCGCTTCTTTTACCTCAACGCTCTTAGCTTCAGCTTCATTAGTTTCTTTAGCTGGCAATTGCTTGCCGCTTACTTCAACTATTTCCGCTTTAACCTTCACATCCGCTTGTGGCTTTTGTGATTGAACTTGAGGTGCAGAAGAAACCGCTTTAGCCTGCTGGCTAATACTTTGTGCGCTTAATTCATTCATAGTACACCTCTCTTAAAGTTAGTATTGCTGCTTATGCAGCCAGCAAGAGAGAGATCTCTCTCTTGCTGTTATCCACTATCTTATCCGAGTAAAGAAAGAACCTGCTGAGGACCCTGGTTAGCCTGCGACAAGATTGAGATACCCGCTTGCTGCAGTACCTGTGTTCTTGATAGCTCGGCTGTTTCAGCCGCAAAATCGGCATCTTGAATACGAGAGTTTGCAGCCGCTAAGTTCTCAGAAGTAATTGCTAGGTTACTAACAGTTGACTCCATGCGGTTTTGAATCGCACCTAGGTCAGCTCGCTGGCTCGCAATAGAACCTATCGCATTATCAATAGCGGTTAATGCCGCTGTAGCGCCTTCAAAAGTTGAAATATCAATTTCATTTAAGAACTGACCATCACTCGCCCCACCATAGCTACCTGCACGCAACCCAAGAGATACCAGTTCATCAGCGCCTTCACCGCCTGACTCAATGTTAAATTCTCCTGCAGATTTTAGGGTCATCGTGCCATAAGTAGTTTGATAAGTTGAACTTTCTGCACTTACTCCGTTATTAGAGGCTGAAGGTGAATTACCAAATGTTGATTCACCAATCCCTTCAATGGCATCCGCATCTAAACCAAACATGGCCCCAATTGAAGCATCAGCCCCTGATTTATCATCGATAGCAATAGATACGTTCCGGCCATCCTCTGCGGTTAGCGTTAGCGATACACCGTTATCTTCAGCTACGACACCCGTTTTACCAGACGATGCATTAATTAAATTTAGCGCATCAGTCTTAGCACGATCAGTATCGATATTACCTGAACCATCATCTTGCAGAGTAACTGTACCTGCAGAATAACCATTCATATATATTTCAGCTGAGTCACCAACAACAAACTGGCCTGTCGTTGGTGAAGCACCTGTGATAGCACTGCCGTCACCACCCACCACTTTTGTAGCATTGACTTCAGCCGATACACCCGTGCCTGCAGAAGATTTATTAATCGCGCCCGCCACTGCAATTGCTGAAAGTTCCTTGGAACTTGATAGTATCCGGTTGCCATCAGATGCGAACTCAGCACTGGCCGTATCATCACCCACTTCGGCGGCACCAATACTCACGTCATTAATAATGATGTCACCATCTTTCAATCCATTTACACTCGAATAAGTCGATGTAACTGCCGCACCAGAATAAAGATCCCCGCTAACTGTTGGGTCGGATATAGTGAGTGCTATTTCCTGACTGCCTGTCGCTGCAAAAGCTAACGACCCCGACAAGGTTTGCTCAGCGGATCCTATTAGGTCAGCGGAATCTAATTGCATTGCTCGACCTTCAGCGTCCGCTCTCATTGTTACCTGATATCCAGAGAAATTACGAATATCTAACGTCATTCCATCTCCAGCTGCATTTAGGGTGGCTGCTACATCTAAATTTAATGTACTGAAGTTCGATTCGTTAATCGCTTCAGAAACATCTTTTATTGTAATTGAACCATCCCCGTCGAGGTCGTTAATCGCAATAGCCACGCCCGATGAGAATATATCACCCCCACCTGCACTTGTTGCGGCTAAGTATAACGTATCGCCCGCTTGGAAATTAATGGCTGAACCCACTTCTGTTTCAATTGAAATAGCCTCCCAAGCATTGATATCATCGTAAGCTGTATTCAATTGATTTGCAGCCGCAGCTACAGTAGTTTCTACCGCAATGGTTTCAGCACTTTGAGCCGCACCATCAACCGTTAATGAGACCACATTAAGTTCCTTAGTGGCTAACGCTGTATCACCATAAGAAGTAACTGACACACTGTGACCTGAGAACAAATCACCAGTAGCCACCTGACCCGCTGAACCCTCGGTAGCGGTTAGTGTAATGGCACCAGGGATCGTACTTTCAAATGCAAGCGCACCCTGTATAGTCGAAGCACTAGTTTCAGCACCTACCCCTGCATTCAAGGTCGCCAAACTTACACCAGAACCACCACCAGACACTGTATTTCCGGACACAGAGCCCGCGGTAGTCGTACCGAAACTAATTGTCCCAGCTGTCACACCATTATTATCAATTACAATATTGAGGTTATCCTGAGCGAAATTTAGTTCTGCCGTTACGGTCACACCTGCGGCAAATGTAGTATTACGAATACCTTCAGCTAAGATCTCTAAGCGTTGAGCCTGTGTAGCTGCTCCGCCGCCGCCTGTCCTTTCAGGAAGAGCTATAGTTTCCCCCGCTAGATACATAGTCGCACCACCAGTGGTCGCGGTCCAATCAGAAACATCTACTTCTATACGCTCATAAGCATCAACACCTGCCACAGCATCTAAAGTTGTGATCGCAGAGTTTAAACTTGATGCAGCCGTTATAGAGACATCTGCCACTAAGCCGCCCGCTGATTCAACTCTAACGTTGATGTCTATTTGGTTCGACAGTAGAAGTGAATCAGCCGCCGAATTAGTAATCGTCCCTTGATATTGTCCACCAGCACCAATTACTGTTGCGGTATCTGTTGATGATTTTATCGTGTCGGTTAGTGCCCCACCCTCTGCACTAAGAGTCGTTGCCACCAGATCTTCTGTGGTGACTTTATTAACTGTTGTAGCATTACCACGATCGTATTCGCCTGCTACCAAGCCAGCATTTGCCAAATCGCCTTTACCAGTACCGTTACCACCGTCTATTTTCACAGAACCTACAGATGGGTCTGCTACAAGAGTAAAGCCACCTGTGACAGTTTTACTATAAACAGTGTTAGTGCCGGCTCCATCTGTGTCGGTTAATCCAGTATTTAAACCTGAAGCCGCTAGGAACGTATTGGTTGCAGCCAATCTTTCAGTATCATTAGTCGTAGCACCATAGTTCGCAGAAAGATTTGAAGTGTCTAATGATAATTGTATGTTACGACCATCATCGGCAATTAACTGCACACCACCTGCATCCGTATCACTGTTAACAGCACGAACACCTGTTTGGTCTGAAATAGCATTAATGGCTTCAACAACACCAGCACGGGTTTGAGCTTCATCGGCTGTTGTTGCTATATTAATATCAGCGCCATTAATAGAAATTTTTGCTGTACCTGAAATCGCCGACATCTCACTACCTGACGACACATTTTTATCTACGTAAGCAGTCACTCCAGTTTCATCTGACTTACGGTTAATGGCTTCGACTTTTGCGATTGAAGAAGCCGCCGCATTATCCGTAGAGGATGTGTCATCACTCGCGGATGATGCCTCTATAGCAATATTGTTTATGGTTAAATCACCATTCGCTAACGCATTGTCACTGCCTACAGCAGAGACACCTGCTGTAGATGATGAGCCTAACTTATCTGCTGTTAACTCTGAAATAGATATGTCTAATGTCTGCCCAGCATTGGCGCCAATTTGGAAAGTAGCTGAAAATGATCCATCTAAGAGTTTACGACCGTTAAAGTCTGTTTCTTCAGCCGTACGCGAAACCTCTGCAAGTAACTGACTTACCTCGGCTTGTAGTGCATCGCGATCGACATCGGAGTTAGTGGCATTGGCGGACTGGACTGCTAACTCACGCACCCGCTGTAAGTTATCACTCATTGAACCTAACGCACCTTCCGCAGTTTGAGCCAAAGAGATACCATCACCAGCATTACGCACTGCTACATTAAGACCACGAATTTGTGAGTTGAAACGTGTAGAAATAGCAAGACCGGCAGCGTCATCCTTAGCACTGTTAATCCGCAAGCCTGAAGATAATCGCTGCAAGGACGTCTGATTTGCAGACTGTGATTTGTTTAGATTTCTCTGAGCATTCAGAGAAGCGATATTGGTATTAATAATTTGTGGCATTTTAATTATCCCTTCGTATTTAGAAGCTCTATTGCTATTAATTATACGATTTTGTTAATTTACTCTGACTATTTCGACCCCAGATCTAAAAACTTAAGGATTATTTAGAATTAATTTAGATATTGACTCAATCAATACGGAGTAATGGGACAAAACAGCCCCATTTCTTACGGCATGAAAAATGCTTATTAAAGGGTTTAGCAAATATATTAGGCCAGTTTAATGTCACTCCAAATAGATGATCCAGCTATGCTAAAGATGGATATTATGACTAAAAGATATAATAAAAATTTAGCTTTCTTCAAAGTAAAAGTTCCCGAAATACATAGAATGGTGGAAAAGGATGAAAGTAAACCTTGCTTTCAAATAGATCCAGAAACAAATCAGGCTTTTAGAATTGAAAATAATCAATCTGTATATAAATGCGACCCAATAACGCATGCAATAAATGAGGTAAATGAATTTGAATTCCAACTAGAAAATGGAATTTACGCTCCGTCTGCAACCGGAATTACACTCACACACCTTATTAAAGAGAATCCCTTTGCGAAAACAGTAGAATGCTATGACTCTATTATGAATAAGTATGGCCGTAACAATCTAAAACCGGCCGTAAAAGATATAGTTATTTTTGGGATCGGTATGGGTTACCATCTCGAAATACTTTGTAATAAACAAGAATATCGCAATATAACTATCATAGAACACGATATAAAAAATTTTAAAACAAGTATGCACTGTATTAATTGGGAAAAGATATTAACAAATTCAAAATTAGAAACTAGCATTACGATACACATTAGAAGTAGTAGCGCTGGAAAGGAAGAATTTGAAATTGAATTACAAAGGCATTGTATAAGGTTATACCCAACTATAGGTATAAGTACAATCATATATAATCACTTCCCAGATTCCCATAAATATACAGAAGACAAAAAAGTAATTGAAGAGTTTGCCTCATTTATAAAAGTAAACAATGAAGTTCTAGGTCCTGAAGCACAAAGACTATTCAATGCTAACGAAAACATAAAAAATGATTACAGAGCAATAAATCTTAACACCTCAAAAATATCAGAAGATAAAATAGTTGCTGTTATTGGTGCTGGTCCATCACTAGATGATTACATTGATATCATAAAAAACAATCGTGATAAATTTTTCCTGCTTAGTGCCGGAAGCGGGCTATCGTCACTAATTAAAATGGATGTTTACCCAGACTTACATTTTGAACTAGAGTTTCAAAACCTTGCCACAACCCTACTTGAATTTGTGAATAAAGATTTCTCCTTAAAAAATATTGATTTAGTATGTACTTTCGAAGCATGTCCTGGCTACCCCTCATTATTCAGAAATGCTTATATGATTATCCCTGAATCTTCTGAATTAGTGGATGAATTTGAAAGCGTAAACAAACTTAAAAATGGTGGTATAACCTGTACAAATGGGGCTGCTGCATTTCTATCAGAAATAACCAATGGTGATATATACTTTTTCGGTATAGATTTTGCGCATACAAATGGAAAGCATCATTCAAAAACTAACATCGCGTGGAATACAAATCTCCCAAATAATTTAGAGCTCGTACATACATCCATGGAAACTATTAATAATTCGCTACCAGTGACTGATACACAAGGAGAGACTATAACAACATCTCCAGGATTGAATGCAGCACGTCTTGCCATGGAAAACTTAGTACTAACAACAGATAACAAGGTATTTAATTGTTCATATGGGGCGGATATTAAAGGATCTATATTTTTATCTAAAAAATGCCTAAAAGATAAGTTAAATGAAATAAATAGTGGAGATGAGGTACTATTTCATCCAAAAACGAATAAAGTCGACTTCGTAAAAATACAAGAAAGAACTGTTAAGATATTAAATAAATCAATATTAACTGCGAATAATATAGTAAAAATCATTGAAGAATTAGATGGGAATAGCTTTGAAAAAGCTAATTGCATCATTAAAATATTCAGGGAGATGCCTGGTATAACAAACGCAGACAGAGGTCAATTGAGGAATATATTTAGCGTTTCTAAATCACCACTTCTTCAACTTTTTATAATATACAATTACGTACCAGAATCTGAACAGGAAAATATCGTTAGCATTTGGCTTAATGACTATAAATCATACATAAAATATATTAGCGACTTATTTAGGGATATGTTTAAAGATAACAACTTTTATATTAAAACAGACTGGGTCGGCTAAAAATAACCATAAATACAACTTTAAGATTAGGAATAACATGAAAACAGAGCAAGAAATATTTTGGAGCGGCGACTTTGGGAATGAGTATGTTGATCGTAATAAAGGTGATAAATGGATAGCAGGATACATTTCACATTTCAATGACGTATTAAGAAGAGTTCCACAAGTAAACTCAATTGTCGAATTTGGTTGTAATAGAGGGATGAATTTACAAGCCCTTCATCATCTATTACCGGAAGCGGAACTGCATGGTATTGAAATAAATAAAAAAGCTTGTGAAATTGCAAATTCACTTAGCTATGCAACAGCTATAAATGATTCAATATTAGAAATTGAATTGGAAAGAAAATACGATTTAACTTTGATCAAAGGCGTTATGATTCACATCAACCCTGATTATTTAAACGATGTTTATGATCGTTTGTATCGATTTTCCAATAAATATATTTGTATTGCAGAGTATTACAACCCTACACCAGTTGCTTTACCATATAGAGGTAATAGCGAGAAATTATTTAAACGGGATTTTGCAGGTGAGATAATGGATAAATACCCAGACCTCAAACTGATTGATTATGGATTCACCTATCATCGAGATCCTAAATATAAACACGATGATTTAAATTGGTTTCTTCTAGAGAAATAGAACTAACACCATCTAATTTAACGTTTTATTAGATGGTAGTTAAGAGTATCCCTTTCCTATTGTGATATACCCTTCTTCCTGGTCATCATTTAAACTAGAATTACACAGAAAAACACTTCCAACATCGGACTCTTTAACATTGATTTTATCAGTTACTACTGGATTGATATAACTCTTATAATATTTAGTATTTATATTCTTACTTAATATAAAGTCTAGCCCATTAGGCTTGGTACCTAGCCATTCATTAAACAAACTATCGTATTTAATTGGTATTTTTTCATAAAAACGGCATAACTCAGAAGCATACTCTCGACGCAATCGTCCATGCCTAATTTCCCTGGTAGCGTGATCTGTCACTTTGGAGTAGCCATTCTTCAAAAACTTTATTTTATCGTGAAGGTTCATATAATTATAGCAATCAACATAGTCATAGCAGTCAAATGTACGACTAAATTTTGACGTTTTATAGCCATACATCTTTATCATAGATTCATGCTGTGATTTTGGATCCCATCTAACATAATTATTAAGGTAAATACCTCTGACGCCAATATCATTCAAGGATTTATCATCAGGGTACCGATACTGCCAAATGTCTTGCTCAGAGATGCTATTAAAATGACCTACCAAGTCATCTGCTTCAAAGCCCATTAAGTCGTGATCTTTACGATAGCGTCTAGTCATCTCCACCTCATGCTTATGGGAAAACATACCCACCTGCTCCATTCCCTGGTGCGCCCCCCATATAATAAGTGGAATTTTGTACCTAACAGCTGTTTGTACTGGGAAAACAGTTTGTCCTGCAATACAGTGCCAATAAATACTGCCCATTTTTCTTAAAGTTTCTTTAACAATTTTTTTAACAGAGAGTGGATTGATATTTTGTAATACAATATCACAATTAAATTTAATTCTTAAATTGGCCAGATTTTTAATACCGAGTGGTGTATTCCAATATTTATTATAACTAACTAACAAAGGGTTTAAACCTAATTTTTCTTTGACTATATGTACAATATAATAAGAATCCTGGCCACCTGTAACCGGTACTACACAGTCGTATAGCCGTGTATCTAGGCTTCTATAAGGCTCAACTAATTTTTCTAATCTATCCCACTTATAGTCCCAATCTAATGTGTCTTTTTCTTCATGTATTATACAACCGGAACAAAGACCATCATCATTTATAATCAACCCAAGGGGATGGTCTGATCGATACAAACAACGCTTACATGTTTTAATTTGATTCATTTCTATACTCATAATCAGACAAGTATACTGGGGGCCGGATTGGCATATCTGACAATTGATCTTTATAGGTTTGAAAACTGTGTTCGGTATAATTAAGAAAATTCCCAATAGATACCGCAGAAACATTCTCTTTTAACAAAAGCCGCCTCATCATTTCAGGCCGACTGATCCCTCCAAATACAATAATAGGTACATTTGAATCCGAAATAACATTTAATATGCCTTCATTGAACGAATCAAATACACCATCATTTATTGCATCCACAAGTAAAATCTCAGAAACCACTCCATTATTCAGTAACTCTAATACCTCTTTACTTATATCCATATACTTTCCGAATCGGTAATCAAACCAGTGGTATTTATCATCTTTTATCATGACAGGCATACTTGCTACCACTGCTTGAGCACCTAACCGATAAGATATTTCACGAATTACATTAGGATCATCATGCAGTAGTGCATCTACACAAATTCTATCGGCTCCAGTTTTTATAACATCTATAGCTTCTTGCTCGGTCCTTATTCCTCCTGCATAGGTTAGAGGAGTCCCTAAACCTAGGGATGCAATTTGTTCCAATAACTCAAAATCAGGCCCAAGTTTATTCTTACTGCGATCAATAACTTGGATTAATATCTCATCAACCCCCCACCTATCAAGATTTACTAAAACACAACCTACTTTACCCACTGGCAAGTATTCAGAATATCCAAAAGATTGAACAACCCAATTTTGTTTGATAGTAACTACACCAATTATTCTTTTTCTAAGCATGGAGTAATTCCTTAATTGTATTTTTAAGTATCTTCATTCCTGATATCTGGCTTTTTTCCGGATGAAATTGAATGCCACATATATTATCTCGTCGTACTATCGCCACAATGGGTCTTTCCATTCGAGTAATAGAAACTATATATTCTGATGGCGCTTGAAATTCAAAAGAATGATTAAAATAAAAACTTGATCCAATATAATCTAATAAAAAATGATTATTGCTCTCATTATCATGTGACTCTAAACTATTCCAGCCAATATGCCATTTAGGGTTATCAAGTTGTACAACCTTTCCTGGGATAAGCTCTAGCCCCGCTGTGTAGGTATGCTCGTACGATGCTTCTGCCAACATCTGCATACCAAGGCAGATGCCTAATATCGGCCTTCCATCATAAGCCCACGAACGAATAAGTGTTACCAATTGCAAATCATGCAATGCTGTCATAGCTGTCGAAAAAGCCCCAACACCGGGTAACACAATTGCATCAATACCATTAAAATCTGCTTGGCTATTAACCAAACGGGTTCTATAGCCTAATTTAGATAATGCTGACCTTACTGATGCACAGTTTCCAGCACCATAATCAATAATACCTATGATACTTCTTCTCATAAGCCAACACCTACTTTAAACTTTCTAGTAATCTTCCCATTCTTTTCTATATTAAATAATTCAGTATTGAGTGATCCATAAACTTGAGACCAAAAATCATTCACACTTATATTAATGTAATGACAAAAGTCGTTGATATAATTTTCACCACAAGCATCGTCATGCTGCTCAACTAACTTTATTGCATTTTCTCGCGTCATCGTACCATTGCGTATTTCTTCATTTACATAATCAGTTACTCGACCAAATCCAAACTTATAATATTTAATCATTTGATTAAGTGTTACCCAATCTTCATCTAAAGCGGTTACACCATATAAGTCTCCAGTATTTTCAACACCATCTGTACGGACATTCAACCCCTCAAGGCAAGCATAGGCTGCATTATTCACTAAGGACCAATCACCTAAGAACCAGCCAAGATAGATAATTGAGATATTTGAGGCTTCAAATTGATCAAGCGTAGGATAAAGGTAAGGTATTAGATCACCATGGTCGCCGTGAAGATCTTTAATCCAGTCTAACGCGCCTCCAGATAGGGTGTTCATATTACGCAAATTATTACCATCATATCCTGTGCGACCTAAAGTTTTTAAATCGCCTAGCTGTAACCCAGGGTTTTCTCCCCAGAATATCAATGGTATTTGATAATGGATTGCCAATTGCGGTACAGAACTAAATAACGCCAGCTCAGTTGAACGAGCCCAATTGGTAAATTTGTCAAAACTATGCCGCATTAACTTACGCCATGTTTGCGGAGCAGGTGCAACCACCACACAATCAAAACCTAAATTTATGAGTTGTGAAATATTGTCAACACCACGCTGCGTTATTTGTTCAGGAGGATATGATAAACATGCCAGTAATGGATTAAGTCCCAATTTATCTCTTACATACAATGCTTGACGCGTACTGTCTTTCCCACCACTTACACCAATAATACAATCAAAATTTGTTTTATTGTTTCTTGGCCTTTTCCGTACTAATTCTTGTAATATCTCATATCGATCTTGCCAATCCACGTGCTTTAATTCGTTAAAATAATGACACGCAGGACAAATACCCGCTTCTGTGAAAATAGTATTTGGCCTAGTATCAGGTTGTAAACATTTTAAGCAATATTTCATATAGTTTTGACAATTAACTGACAATTATTAAATTATATATAGATAATCTCTTTATGAGGCAAGATTGGTTCCATTTCTTGTTTTGGAAAAAAACTATAAGCAGGTATATTAAGATAACAGGCGTATGCTAGAACAGATGATTGATAAGAGAATATTGATTTTGAATATGCTATATCAGTACTTAATTCGTTTTCACTTATTTCAACATGAAAGTAATCTTTAATACTCAGGTATAATTCAGACAAGTGAGTATTAGATTTTGACGGGTGATCTCTTATTAGCAATTTATGATCTTTAGGGTAATTATCAAGTAAATAATATTTAAGATTTTTGTATGCTTTCTCCCATGAATATCCATTTCTGATAGGTTCTAGGCAAACTAAAATCGCCTCTTTAGTTCTATTCCCCCCCTCAACATCATTCTTAATTTGGTAAAAATGACGGTTTCGCATATATCGGCAAAAAATCTGCTCTAAGGCGAATGTTTTGACTGCTATATTCATTGCTTCTCTATCAGCGAGCCATAATTCATTAGGATACTGATAATCATTTTCATCCTTAAACCTGATTTTATAATTAGCCCAATGGTCAAGATACGTTATGACATACAGGCCCCTTAATTTAGCCTGCCTAACTGCATCACGCTCAAAACTAGTTTGCCAACCACTCGTTGTAATAACGCAATCGATATCTCCCCATGGTATTTTTTTATAATTATCTAAATGAGGGATGTGCTCTTTAAAAATTTTTATAGCAGGTCCAAGCAAGTGATACCTGAATGAGTGATACTTCAGCCAATCACCACACCATTTAGATAACAAGTACGCACCTCCAGCATCATGACTAACAATTAAAATTTTAGCTGAATTCATCTTTTAACATTCCAAATTCTATGACATCAAAAAATTCATTATTTGAATAAATAGACTTTCTTCTTACACCCTCCTGAAAAAAACCGAGTGAAACGGATAAATTCTTCATCGCTATATTTATTTCTAGGCACCCTAAATAAATACGATGTAGATTTAAATACTGAAAACCATGATTTATTATTATTTTAGATGCCTTTTTAGCATATCCCTTCCCCCAATATTCCCTCTCACCAAACAAGAAGGCTATTTCAGCACACTGATTCAAATAATCAATATTTTGAAGGCTTATATTACCTATATGTTTTAAGTTGGATACACTATAAACAGCAAATACTACTTGTGATTTATCATCACTCAAACCACTGACAAAGTTTTCGATTTCTCGAAATGTTTTTGGTATTGCCCAATGTGAGTTATATTGATGAACTTCCATATCACTAAACCAAGAAGGGTAACCTCCACTTAGCTCAAAATCGGATAACAACCTTATTCCGATATCATCTTCTTTGTATATGAAATCGATCATTATTGTAGTTCCCTCCATGCATCAACCATAGTTTCTGCCAGCCAACGACAATCATCCTCAGATAAATTAAACATGCTCACTAGTAGCCCAACAAAAGAATGATCTTTTAACTCCTCAGCCACTAAGCAAGTACCTACTCCATATTTAAGTTCATTTTCTGAAAAACACCATGGATAGTTTTTCCCGAAAGCAATTTTATTCTCATACATTGGTAATCGATGGACATTTACATAACCCGAAAATAAACCAGGTACAGATATTCGTTCTAACTCACTTAACCAAGCCTCTCTTTTTTCAGGATTTTTTCTTAGTATTATTGGTAATACATAAAAAGCATGGTCTGAATCACACTCTATTGAAGCAATTTTAAAGTCTTCCTCTTCTTTAAGGATGTCATTTATAAAATTTGCTTTCTTAATATTTTCTCTTAAAAGTTGAGGAAGCTTCTTCAGCTGCTCTCTCCCAATAGCAGCCTCCATCTCCCCCATTCTAAAATTGTAACCAACCATATTAACCAAGTCAGTTATTGGACTGTTCACTATACTTGCTTCAGCATGGTTTCGAATCATCTTCATTTTTAAAGCTAGATCACCATCATCTGTGATACAAAAACCACCTTCTCCTGTATGAATATGCTTATGATAATTTAAGCTAAACCCTCCTATATCGCCCCAATTTCCACAAAACTTATTTTTATATTTTACTCCAGGAGCTTGCGCAACATCTTCAATTAACCTAATCCCATGATTATTTGATATTGTTTTTAACTCTTCCAACATAGAACCGTGACCAAAGATATCTGTCACTATAATGGCCTTAGTCTTATTTGTTATTCTTTCCTTAACAGATTTAGGGTCTAGGCCATAGTATTCAGGTTCAATATCAGCAAAAACAGGTATCCCTCCCCAAATAATGATTGCTGTTGCGGTTGCACTCATAGTCCAAGGGGACACTATTACTTCATCTCCAGGCTCTATACCAATTGCACCAACAGCAGCAATCAAACCCGATGTAAGCGAGTTGAATGTAATCGCATGCTTGACATTAAAATAGCTCGCTATTTCGGACTCAAATGCTTTAACTTCATCCCCGCCCTCAAAATCATCACACCAACCGCCTATAAATGCAGATAAACAGCCTGAATCAAGTACACGAGATACCGCTAATTTTTCTTCTTTTCCGATGGGATTATATCGCTCCCAGTTCTTCATAAATCACCCTCAAGCAATTTCAAATAAAATTGGGATTTGGCCGCTAAATTCAAACTATCATCACTCTCATACTTACCCTCAATATAATTGTATATCTTGTTATATACGCAACTCTGATAATGTTTGAATTCATATTCTGAAAAATTAATTTTACAATGATTCGTGTCAATAAAAAAACTATGCCTACCTCCGTTCAAATAATAAAGAGAACCGATATTAGAATGTATAATCATTGAATTATTATCTAGTTTATTAATGGACTCTGTAAACCTTACTGCGACATTACCCGATCCAATATTAATTATACTTTCATTACCTGTTTTATGAATCGTAATATCACCTTCGTAGTGCTTCATTAATAGAGAAAGAAAGTGTATTCCGTTATGTACAATCCCTTTACTATATATAACAGAAATATCGCAACAATCGCTTTCCGACAATAATTCTAAGTAACTATTAACTTGTGATTGATACAATCTAAACAAATTAACCCAGACTTTAGGGCCAGACTCTGACTCCGCTAGCATCAAATCAACTTCATCTGTAGATTCTGAAATTGGTTTTTCCAACAGTATTAGTTTGCATCCAGTCTTACATGCTGTTTCTTTTATTTCTTTATACATTGGGTAGTGAAAACGGGTTGGAGATGCAATAACTACAACTTCTATCGTCTCGTTTATAGATTCGATTGCATCTGAAATACAAGAAAATGTTGGTTTTTTCGTAAGTGATTGAAAGGTAGCTTGATTATCCATATTTACATCAACTCCAGCCACCAGATTATAACGAGTATCTTTCAATAGAGCAGCAGTATGTGACCAAGTAATATCTGTTCGATTCAAGTCGTAAAGCAGCCCAATATTCCCAAGGCCCACAATCATTGCATTTAAAATTGTATCACTCACTTATATCCGTCCACTTTACTGGCTCACCAGCATAAACATCATGCTCAATTTTTTTACCCAATATCGATTCATAATATTTTGGAGATATACCATAACCAGGCCTTATTCTTCTCATATTTCCAGATGTTATCACCTCTCCTTTTTTTATAGTTTCTACGAAGTAGAGCGAACGCCTAAAAATAACATTTTCTTCTTCTGCTTCTTTTCGGGCGTAGCCTGCTTCACCTAGCGCTTTCCATGCACTATAAGTAGAAGAAGTTAATTCAAAAAACTCTTTAGGCTCTAAAGAGAATTCAGAGTCAGGACCTTTATCATTACGATCAAGGGTAAAGTGCTTTTCGATGAAAGATGCCCCTAAAGCAACAGCCGTAACGGATGCAACTGTCCCCAATGTATGGTCTGACAACCCAGAAATCACACCGAATCTTTTAGCAATGTCTGGAACCGTTAATAAATTACTTTGCTCAATCGGGGCTGGGTAAGAGCTAATACAATGCAGTAGAATAATTTCTTGGCAGCCACCTTCTTTTGCGGCTGCTAGTGCTTCTTCAATTTCTTTTTGGTTTGCCATACCTGTTGATATAATCAGTGGCTTACCCGTCTTTGCTGCGTACTTAATTAGTGGAATATCGACTATTTCGAAAGAAGCTATTTTGTAGGCTGGACAGTCCAAGGATTCCAACAGATCGACCGCTGTTTCATCAAATGGTGAACTAAAACACGTGATATCTATTTCTTTACAATATTCGAATAAGGGCTTGTGCCATTCAAAGGGGGTATAGGCCTGCTTATATAAGTCATATAATTTATAACCCGACCAAGGCCCTGACTTAATTAGAAAATCATTCTTACTACTATCAATTGTTAATGTATCAGGAGTATATGTTTGCAGCTTTACAGCGTCAGCACCCATATCCTTAGCAGCTAATATAATAGCTTTTGCTTTATCAAGTGACCCATTATGATTAGCGGACAATTCAGCCACTATATATGGTGCATACGCAGGTCCAATATTTCGATTGGCAATTTTGATTACGTTCATTTCTTTATCCAAGCATACGTATTTTCAGATTTCTTTAAAAATCCTGCCCCAGTAAAAAGATCAATTGATGCTATATTTTCTTGATGAACTGTCGCTAGTATATTAGAGAATTTACTTTTTTCTTTAATCGCTTGCAGTGCTAAATAACCGATACCTAGGCGTCGATATTTTTGTGATATGAGAATACTAACTTCTTCTTGGCATTTCATTTGATCTAGTCGAACATAGCCACTATTTTGACCATTAAATTGGATTATCCACATGTTACGCTGAACATCATTCAAAGCATTATGGAACCAATTAACATGCTCATCCCATGTGGGGGGGATTTCACTTCGACTATATTTACGGTTACCTGGTTCAGTTTGCCAATTAAACAACTCAAGACAATGATCTTTTGTCATATCAATAAGTTCAATTTCTTGGGATACATTAAATACCTGGCTCAGTATTCGGAAAATTCCCAATTCATCATACAAAGAGAGACAGTTTTTACTCATTTGTGCCCATTCATCCATAAAAGAGGGTTTTAAGCAGGATCTAAGTGTTTGCTCGATTAAGTCTGCCTGGCTTAGCTTAATGACTTCTTTTTCACTAAGTTGCTTTCCATTAAATTCTTGATTTTTTTCAGTTACGATACAAACACTTGGAAGCCCTAAAAATATTCTTTCTATAGCGCTACTTCCCAATGCACCAATCGCGAGATCTGAATCATGAATAATGTCAGCAACTAATTGGCTATCAACATGCAAAAACACCTTCTTATTCTTTAACACCTTGGCTTCTAACTCTGCTAAATTCTCATTCAGACTTGTTGTCAATACATTTACAGTTCCAATAAACCCTAAGCTTTCGATGATATTAAGAACTTTCAAGCTATCGTTATGGGGATCTGTTGCACCAAATGAAATAAGTAGACTGTTTAGCGATTTGGTTTTCAGTCTATTATTTATTGATAAAATTCTCTTTAAACAAAACTCCGGTCTTAGTATTGCGAATTTCTCACCTAGTAACATCGAAACGGGTTCAGCACAAAGGTCTAAATAGTCCTGCTCTCTTCTACCTAGCCCGGTATCAATTAAGTAATTTACATTATGCTGACGATTAGCAAGGTCATCTATTGCTATAACCGTGTTGGAAACTGAGGCTATTATATTTTCCCATTTTGATGATAAATTATAGTTATCTGAAATAAAGAAACTAAACATAATTTTATTTTCAGTACAGTAATTTCTTATCCACCCCCCATCTTCCTGCTCATCGTAACAAACAGGTAGTGTAATAACTTTTACAGAATATTTTTCTAATGTATCTTTAACAACCTGACTATCAATCGATATAAAGTAAAAGACTTCATACTTATCTTTTGGCAGGCTATTAGTAATCGCCAAGCACCTAACCATATGCCCCATACCGGTTGTAAAATTCGCTTCAATACGTACGGCTACTCTGTTTTTCACTAACAATTTCTATCTCTAAAGTAAGTGAACAAAAACTCTGCAAACTCCCAATCTTCTGCTGTATCAATATCCTGTGAAAATTTTCTTGGAATTTTTAAACCTGCAGATTTAGCCGCAAGGATTGGCTTCTCTTCCAGCCATGCATTCTTCCAGCCAAAATAGAACTGTCCAACATCATGATAACCTTGATCTAAATCTTGTGATCGCTTTTCATATTGATTAGAGTCTATCATCGACACTTGTGCTCCATCGCTAAACATCAAAGCACGCTGTATTGCATAATCAAATTCTGACACAGGAAAACTGTAATCATAATCCCCAGACGTCAGTAATTGATATGCATCCTTAAGCCGATCTGGTGTTACAAATGGGGCTGTTGCGTACAAACAACAAGCCACTTCAATTGATCGACCCTGTCGTTCAATTTCTATAATGGCATGTTTAATTACAGGTACGGTTGCAGTATGGTCATCCGCTAGATATTCAGGTCTTTGAAATGGTACTTCAGCTCCTAACTCTTTTGCGATAGTCATAATTTCTTTGTCATCTGTAGACACATAAACGGCATCGAATATTTTTGAGTTAATTGCAGCCTCGATCGAATATGCGATCATAGGTTTACCACAAAACGTTTTTACATTTTTTCTTGGTATTCGTTTACTTCCACCTCTTGCAGGAATAATTGCCACTTTCATTTAGACAACTCATTTATAACAGACACTACTTCGTCTTGATCGGTTTCTGACATCCCATGAAACAAAGGAATGCTAATGCATTTCTCATAATAGTTTTCAGCTTCAGGACATAGCCCTTTCTGGAAACCTAGCTTTTGATAATACGGATTAAGGTAGATTGGTCTATAATGAACATTCACACCCAGCCCATTCCCTCTTAATCTTTCAAATGTATTTTTTCTATCCAAAGAATGAGTATTCAATTGCAATATGTACAAATGCCAAGATGGAAATGCATCTTCTGTGACGGTTGGTTTTTCAAAATTATCTGTACATAATTGAGCATTATATTTAGCGGCTATTTCGGTTCGAATACTTACAAATTCATCAAGTCTATTCATTTGAGACAAGCCCAGCGCCGCTTGCATCTCTGTCATACGATAATTAAATCCTAATACAACTTGTTCATAGTACCAAGGACCTTCATTCGTGTTTAATAATGATTCCTCTCTTGTCACACCGTGAGAGCGATACAAGTTCATTTTTTCAGCAAGACCCTCAGAGTTTGTTAGTGCTATTCCCCCTTCTCCTGTTGTAATGATTTTAACGGGATGAAAACTGAATATACAAATATCACTATATAGGCAAGATCCCACAGGCAGGCCTTTGTACTTCCCACCAATTGCATGAGAAGCATCTTCTATCACAGAGAAACCATAAATAGTTGCTAACTGGTTAATACCCTCCATATCACAGCTTTGACCTGCCATATGAACGACAATGACCAAATCTGGTAGCGCTAATTTATTATCTATATTGAATTGGAGTTTATGTTCTAAAGATTGACTTGAAATATTAACTGTATCAGGATCGATATCGACAAAATCAACATTTGCACCACAATATAATGCACAGTTTGAGGAGGCTACAAAAGAAATAGCCGACGTCCAAACTAGGGAACCCTCTCCTACACCTAACGCTAAACACGCCACATGTAAGGCTGACGTTGCACTATTGGTCGCAATACCATAGTCAACGCCACAATACTCCAATACCGATTTTTCAAAGCGCGGCAGTACTGATCCCTGAGTCAAAAAATCCGATTTTAAAACATCAATAACAGCATCTATATCTTGCTGGTTAATGTCTTGTTTACCATACGGAATCATGCATTAGCTTCTTTAAGTAACGCCTGCGTTTGTTCTACATTTAAAAACCATTCGTTACTACCCGAATCAAACGCAAAACCTTGCTCAACCGGCTTACCTTCTTCGGCTAAATTATTTGATAGATAATTTGCATCGCCATCATGAAAATGTATGGCCGGTGCTATAACATAGTGATCATCAAATTCGATTGTGCGATAGCTATCATCTCTTGGGCACATTTTTTCATGCAGTTTTTCACCCGGTCGAATACCAATTTCATCCATCTCAATACCCGGCGATATTGCTTGTGCCAAGTCAGTCATGGTGACAGATGGAATTTTAGGGACAAATATTTCACCACCTTTCATCCTTGAAAAATTCTTAATAACAAAATCAACACCTTGCTGTAAAGTGATCCAGAAACGTGTCATGTTTAAATCAGTAATGGGTAGTGATGTAGCGCCTTCTGCAAGTAGCTTTCTGAAAAATGGCACTACTGAGCCACGAGACCCCACAACATTACCATAACGTACCACTGCAAACCTCGGTTCATCTCCACCGACCATATTATTGGCCGCTACAAATAATTTATCACTGCACAGTTTAGTGGCTCCGTATAAATTGACTGGGTTTGCAGCCTTATCTGTCGATAAAGCTATCACCTTTTTTACACCCTTGTGGATTGCAGCATAGATAACATTCTCGGCACCATTGATATTAGTTCGAATACATTCCGTAGGATTATACTCAGCAGCTGGAACATGCTTCATTGCAGCGGCATGGATAATATAATCAACGCCATTGCAGGCTTGCATCAATCGCTCACGATCGCGTACATCACCTATAAAGTAGCGCATTTCAGGTTCATCAAAGACCTGTTGCATTTCATACTGTTTTAGCTCGTCACGAGAGTATATTATTATTTTTTTAGGCTTGTAGCGACTTAACAAGGTTTTAGTATATTGCTTACCAAAAGACCCTGTTCCGCCTGTTATTAGTATGGTTTGACCATCGAACATGATGGAACCTCTGCTCTGTCAATTTTTTATCGTTATTAATACACAGCAAATTTTGAACCAAGTTTATTGCTCTCTATCATCTTTAGTGATCTAATTTCATTTCTTTATACTGAAATGTTTAGAGGCTATTAAATAAAGATAATCGATTAATCTGTGTAAAGCTTTGCTGTGCTGCTTCCAATAAGAATGACTCTAAAGAAAGCCGGCTAACCGCCTCGGCAAAATCAATATCTTGTAGTTGGCTCAATATGTCTTTACTAACTAAGTCTACGTCTTGATGTAAATTATCTATATTATCAATTGTGTTTAGTCTGCCACCTATTTCACTTTGAACCTCTGACACTGATTCTTGTGCAAAATCTAAATTACTTAGACTATTCGCTATTAACACTTGTAACGTTTCCGAGTCTTCAGGATTGTCCTGTAATGACCTAAGGCCTTCAACGAGACCTGCAACAGTATCAGCGATAGATTGTTTAGGACTACTGCGGACAAAGAATGTATCACCCGGCTCAGGATCACCTGCTATTTTAAAGTTTGCACCTTCTATTACCTGCTCAACACCTGGGATATATGAAACACCAACCAGCCCATCAATAGGTCGGTTTTCTGAGCGTGTTAGAACAGAGTAATTAGGGGCTGGTGGTGTAACAAAACTATCCGCATTAAATTGAATAACTATATCTTCAGGGTAGAATTCAGAATATGCCTCTTGATTAGCCACGAAGCCATTACTGATAAAGCCCGTACCTATATTACTAGGGTTATCCTGTGTGAAAAATGTATCCTGAATGCTTTGTACGTCCACAAACAAGCTTTTTCCAGAATCGTTAGTTTGAATTTTTGTACTATTTGATATATCTAGAAACCGTTCACCATCATCTCCTTCGTAGCTGACTCCACCTCCAGAGCGCGTACTAAATGGCTGACTCTCACCTTTAAATCCTGAGAAGATATAGGTATTACTGGCATCTTTCGTATTCATTAAGTCGACAAGTGCATCTAATCTAGTATCAATTTCAGAAGCGATGAAACCACGATCTTCTACTGTCATGGACCCGTTGCCCGCATTAACTGTTAATTCCCTTATGCGTGAAATATTTTCCGTTACACTTGAAAGTGTCGCCTCTTCTAAATTCAACCTATTTTTTGCGCCTGTTAAATTCTTGGTAAACTGCTCTCTCAAACTGATATCTTGCTGTAACTGCAATATACGAGTGGAAGCCACAGGATCATCTGATGGGGTTAATACACGACGACCCGTAGATATTTGCTGCTGTGTTCGCACTGTAGATTCTTGATTATCAAGAATAGAGCGAACCCCTGTATGAAACTGCTGCATGGTTGAGATTCGCATATGTCACCTCGATTAAAAGACTATGTTATTACTTTGATTAATACTGAATTCAAACTAATCATTATCAATCAAAAAATTATCCCTATCGGAATATTCCTATTAATGTGCTAAATAGATCTCTTGCAACTGTAATTACTTGTGCAGAGGCGTTATACGCCAACTCAAAACGAATGAGATTTGCGGCTTCTTCATCCAGGTTAACACCGCTGATAGCACTGACACTGTCTTGACTATGAGACAGTAATACTTTTGAACTTTCAGTATTAATTTGAGATCTAGCTGTTATTGATCCAACTTCTTCTACGGACTTACCATAAGCCTCAGTGATTGACATTTCACCTTCAATTAATTCTTTTGACTGTACAGCACCAAGTAAAGCCCCGTTTCGATTATCTGTTACGGCATCGTCATTAAAATCAACGTAAAACAAATCCCCTTCTTGTGGCACCCCATCCATTGTCAATTCATATCCTAGATATACAGGTTCTTGAACAGGATACTCTTCAAATAAGTTACTTAATGGAGGCTCTGATGTCATTATAATGCCCTCATCTAATACAACCTTGACCTGCCCACCCATGGTTATTTTTGCACTACCACTCACCCCAGCAGGGCTGATATCTAACTCACTTGTAAATAATATATTTCCTTTTTCATCTATATCTACTGCTAAATTCCCATTATATGAAAAGGTGGTGCTATTAATTTGGCTTTCTATTTCAGCTATTAGCTCTGCACCAGTATCAAAACTACCTGCTAATTCAATTTCAAATACATCCTGCCCCGGAACGTCAAATTCATATGTATACGGCCCACCTTGTGAGAAGTCATACCCTTCGTATTTATTTAATGGCTTGGTGAGACTTGCACCCGTTTCTTTAACGTAGGTATTTGTGCCATTAGAAACAGACATAGAGTCACCGACATCTCCTTGTAACTCAAATGATAAATCCTCACCGTTAATCGCTGTGATAGTCACTGTCGAACCATCACTGGTAGCTGTTATACCCATATCTTGAAAATCAAAATTTGCATTTATTCTATCGGCGATAAAGTTAGCATTTACAGAGTTTGGGACGACATCAGGGTACCCTTCGGCATACTTAACTTGGCCACTAGGTAACGTATCAGTTAATTCAATACCGTTGAGATATAAGTGTTGATCTAGTGCATCCAAACCAGTACCAGATAGGCCTGTAGTATCAATTTCAAAATTTGAAAGCTGTACGGTAGTGCGCGCGGTTGCTGATATACCATTTTGATCGGATAAAATTCTAGCAATATCTTTAGCCGGTGTTTCGGCTGGTATCGTTAATATTCCGCGGCTATCTGTTCCACCATTAACTAAATCAGGGTCCTCGATATTTATACGAGCTGGGAAAAAACCATTTCCAGGTGTTTCAAATACTGCATCATAGTCTTGAATAAATGCTGCAGGAGGCAAATACCCTCCCATACTTGAAATGGCGGTTTTACCTTCGTCTTTGGGTAATAAATCATTTACCACACCGGCGACATAACTCTGATTCATTATTGGTGGGAATAATGGAACTGGATTTGCTGGGTCAGAGTTATCTAAAACATCATATCGAGAGTCACTGGTAAATTTAATTATTAAAGGAGGGGCAAGCTCACCGGGGACTTCAAAGGCAGGAGCCCCCATATCGTATACAACACCAGAACTGATTGTGGCTTCACCTTTATTACCTACATCGTAATCCGTCATCACCGCTGTTGCGAGTGCTAACTCTTGAGGGATTCGAATATCCAACTCTATATCTCTAGCTCCATTTCGGGTTGGCATTAGATAAAATTCGTCGCCTTGTTTGTAATTACCGGCTTCAAAAGTTAGATCAAACCCTTCAATTTCAAAGCTCTCTGGAAAACTTGCACTTAGAGCATTTATAAATAATTCTTCACCATCTTTTTCCCGAGTTACTTTGAAGGTGTAATCGTTGGGCCCAATAAACTCTACTTTATAATCACTGTCTGTTAACTGATTAGTATCTGTCACATAAACACCGATCACTCGATCATTTGGTTGAGTATTATCAGCACTGCTTATAACTCTTTGACGGGCCAATAATGGATCATTAATATCCGTAAAGAATAAATCTCCTTGCGTTCCATTAATGTCAATACCAAGCATATGTTGTGTATTAATTTCGGATTGTAATGCCATGGCAACACGACCTAGCTGATTCACAACAGGATTAAGTACAGTCTCTCGATAATCAATTAACCCACCTAATTGCCCTCCAGAAAGCTCTTTTGTAATTTCTTGGACCACTCCATTACGCTCATACACAATGGCATCTCTAGTAGGGTCATTTCCACTGGGCTGGGTTGATATACTATTAAAATCGTTACCGACTACCAGCGGCTGCCCATTACCTATAAACACATTTAAAGTATTACCGTCTTGTTCGACCACATTGATACTGACAAGCTCTGCAAGGTCCTTAAGTGCTAAGTCTCTTTTATCCAATAAATCGTTTGGTGAGTTACCATTCGCGCTTGATTGCGCAAAACTGATTTGAATATTAAGTTCGGATATGGATTCAGCTAGAGTGGATATTTGTGTTGCAAGTACTCCCATTTGACCGTTTACAATATTATTTGAGTCAGTAAGCCTGTCATTAATAGAATGAAATCGATCAGCCAATCCTTGAGATTCACTGATAACCACTTGTCTAGCTGGTAGAGAACTAGGGTCATCAATAGCGGCCTGAAAAGAGCCGAACATATTTTCAATACCTGGCTGAATCCCTGTACTTGGGTCCGCTAGTAGTTTATCTATTTGCTCAGCATTACCTGATAACGTATCGAAATAATTAAATGTTGATGTGTCTTTTTGCAGCTGGCCCACTAAAAATTCATCGTAGATACGACGAACATTATCAACACTTGATCCTGTACCAATAAAATTACCGGCTTGATATTGTGGGTCGTTATTTATAATAGTGGCATCTTGACGGCTGTAGCCTTCGGTATCCACATTCGAAATATTATGGCCTGTAACGGTTAAAGCCGTTTGATGGGTTTTTAAACCTGATATACCTATTCCTAAAAGATCAGCCATTTCACCCTCGACCTACTTTTTCT
>ERZ1027231.175-NODE-175-length-31158-cov-271.942353_pt1 | contig 31158 bp, 28 predicted proteins | sample MGYA00520866_ERZ1027231 | MGnify/ENA primary metagenome ERZ1027231 (study PRJEB33311, sample SAMEA4378411) | marine metagenome | biome: Marine biome; feature: Fjord; material: Water | collected 2014-07-20T08:00:00Z/2014-07-... | depth 75 m ...
TAAGTTGGAATGCTTAACGTGTCGTCTTCTAAGCAGCTGCCATCAGCCAAAACGTAGTGTTGTTTGTATAAAGGGCTAGCAACGGTTAGCTGGCCTTTAATGTCACAAATTAAACCACGGCTTAATACGTTGGCTTTTCCAACTGGGTCAAAGTTACCCAGTGCAAATAACTCTTCAGTACCTGCAGGTCTAAAAATAGCAACCTGTTGGCCGTTAACCAGCGCACATACACCCGTGTCTTTATTAATGTCGTTTAGGGCGCAAACGTTTACAAAATCCGTCATGATTATTACCTTTCTTTTTTGTTAGGTCTGATTGGATGACCTAACAGAACTGAATTCAATGTTTACCACCTACGCTGTCATTGATCGGGTAGGTGATCAAAATGCATTTACGATACTGCGATTAGGTCTGCGCTGTTTAAGCGTTCATCTTCGCTGGCTGGGCGAATTTGCCCGCGCTCTTTAACAAACTGAATGTTTGCATCTTTATCATCAGCGTTAATGAAGTGACTGAAACGTTTCAGTTTTTCAGGGCTTTCCAGTGTGGTTTTCCATTCACATTGGAATGTGCCAACAATCGCTTCCATTTGCGCTTCTAGTTCTTCAGCAAGTCCTAGCTTATCTTCTAGTACCACCTCTTTCAGGTAGTCTAGACCGCCTTCTAAGTTGTCCATCCAAACACTGGTACGTTGTAAGCGATCGGCTGTTTTCACGTAAAACATTAAGAAACGGTCAATGTATTTAATCAGTGTTTCTTTATCTAGGTCTTGTGCCAGTAAGTCTGTGTGACGCGGTTTCATACCACCGTTACCACATACGTACATGTTCCAACCTTTTTCAGTGGCGATCACACCCACGTCTTTACTTTGTGCTTCAGCACATTCACGGGTACAACCCGAAACGGCGAATTTAATTTTATGTGGAGAACGTAAGCCCTTGTAACGGTTTTCTAATTCAATGGCTAGGCCAACTGAATCGTCTACGCCGTAACGGCACCAGGTAGAACCTACGCATGACTTAACTGTACGTAACGATTTACCGTAAGCGTGACCCGTTTCAAAACCGGCATCGATTAAACGCTTCCAAATTTCTGGTAGTTCGTGCAGTTGTGCACCAAATAAATCAACACGTTGACCGCCCGTTAGCTTGGTATACAAACCGTAGTCTTTAGCAATTTGACCAATCTCGATCAAGCCTTCTGGTGTCACTTCACCGGCTGGCATACGTGGCACAACAGAGTAGGTGCCATCTTTTTGCATGTTACCAAGGTAAATGTCGTTGGTGTCTTGAAGGCCAATATGTTTGTCGTCTAGAACGTATTCGTTCCATACCGACGCTAAGATTGAACCGGCAAGTGGCTTACAAATTTCACAACCGTGACCTTTACCGTGTTTTTCTAATAGCTCTTCGAATGATTTAATTTCTTCGATGCGAACCATGTTGTACAAATCTTGACGTGTGTAAGCAAAATGCTCACAAATGTCGGTGTTTACTTCAACACCTAGGTTAGCCAGTTCGGCGTTCATTACCTGTGTAACCAATGCTGTACAACCACCACATGCTGTTGCAGCTGTGGTTGCGCCTTTAACGTCACCAATGGTTTGTGCACCATCACGAACGCTGCAGCAAATAGCCCCTTTACTCACATCATTACATGAACAAATTTGAGCGGTATCTGGTAATGCATCGGTACCTAGAGCTGGTTTTTCCATGCCGTCTATTGAAGGCAAGATTAAGGCTTCTGGATTTTTTGGAAGTTCAATACTGTTTAAGGCAAGTTGAAGCAGGTTGCCGTAGTCATCAGCATCGCCAATCATCACTGCGCCTAATAAAAGTTTTTTATCTGCGCTAACAACAATCTTTTTATAAACTTGGTTTACTTCATCGTTGTATGAATAACAAAGGGCGCCTTCTGTTCGAGCGTGGCAGTCACCAATAGATGCCACATCAACACCCATAAGTTTTAACTTGGTGCTCATGTCGGCACCTTCAAAAGTGTCGGTGCCCGCCCCTGTTATATGCTGTGCTGCTACCTTGGCCATGTTATAACCAGGGGCAACTAATCCGTAGATCATGCCACCCCATAGCGCACATTCACCGATTGCGTAAACATCTGGGTCAGACGTTTGGCAATGGTCATTAATTGAAATGCCGCCTCTTGGGCCTAATTCAATTTCTGATTCGCGGGCAATTGCGTCTTGTGGACGAATACCTGCGCTGAATAAGATTACATCGGTTTCTAGTGATTCGCCGTCTGCAAATTCCATTTTATGGAAGCATTCGTCACCGTCAGTGATGTTTTGAGTATTTTTCCCCGTGTGTACTTTCACACCCAGTTCTTCAATTTTGGTTTTTAGTAGCTCGCCACCGGCTTCATCAACTTGCACAGCCATTAAGCGAGGCGCAAATTCAACCACGTGGGTTTCTAATCCAAGGTCGTGTAAAGCTTTAGCGGCTTCTAGGCCTAATAAACCACCACCAACAACAACGCCTACTTTTGCGCCTTGAGCGGATGCTTTAATTTCTTCTAAATCTTCAATGGTACGATAAACAGGGCAGTTGGCTCTGTCATGACCCGGTACTGGTGGTACAAACGGAAAAGAACCGGTAGCCAATACCAGTTTGTCGTATGAAATGGTTTCGCCAGTTTGTGTTTTAACGATTTTAGCGGAACGATCAATCGACTCGGCTTTACAGTTTAATTTGATATCAATCTTGTTGGTTTCAAAAAAGCCTTCACTTACTAGGCTTAAATCTTCGGCCGTTTTACCTGCAAAGTATGAAGAAAGGTAAACACGGTCGTAAGCTGCACGAGGCTCTTCACATAACACGGTGATGTTGTAGCTTTGAGTATCATCAATGGCCACTAGGCTTTCTAGGAACTTATGGCCAACCATGCCATTGCCGATCACAACGATATTTTGAGTTGCTGACATTATTCTCTCCGGGCCCTTATTAAGGGGGTAACAAGCTAATTTATTTAATATTACCCATTGCTTAGCAACAGCCATGCCATAATATCAAGCCCTTGATTTATAAGGGTTTTATATGATTTTCGAGCTGTTGGTATGGCATAAAACATTCTTTATGCTCCAAATAAGGGCGGCGTAAAAAATAATGATGCATTTTTGTGGTGCAAATGAAAAAGAGCGCACAAGGCGCCCTTCAATCAGAGGGGGTTATGCGCAGAATTAAGAAACTAGCCTGTAGCGGCTTCTTTCTTTTTGTTGCTATCTATTTCGACATATAAAGCGGTTATGTCATTCATTTGTTTGAGTATGGTTTCAGTGGTCATTGAGATGACCAATGGTGTGCTGGCACCTTTTGTAAGTTGTTTGAAGCCTTGTTTAGAGAAATTCCACTGAGTTTGTACTTTGCGTAATTTATGATTTACGAAATGTGTGTTGTCAGGGCTTTCTATTAACTGTTTAAGGGCTAGATCAAATTCATCAATGGCGATATGCAGGCCTTCACCATAGTCCGAGACATTGCCCGCTAAACTGATGGCGCTATAAAATTTCGCAATGCGTTGGCTTAACATGCGCTGGCGACCAGAAAGGTTAACCCAGCGTGCACTTTGCCTTTTTGCGGCTTTTTCAAGTTGCTGAACCAGTTCTTCGCATGCCATAAGGGTGCGATCGCTTTGCGCTAAAATATCACCGGCGGCATTTTGATTCATTGGGGTGTTCAAGGTGTCTTTATATTGCCCCCATTCTTTTCTGATAACAGACAGGCTGATTTCGATTGCAGCGCTGTTCATGTCACTGGTAAACGATGTTAAATCCGTTAAGTTACTTTCAAATTTATTAATGCTGGCATTGAATTGGGCTTGTGCTTTTTCAGGTTGAATATCCATTTCTCGTAAAAGATACGCTTTTGCCATTCGCTGGCTAAGCATGCGCAGCCGGCCAGATTCGTTAATGGCTTGTGACAGCGAATCAATCCCCGCGTACGAAGGTGTGCTGATGAGTGTCAGCAATAGGGTAAATATCAATGTGATAGCTTTCACGGATGCGCCTTAATTTAACGATTATTGGAACGTTGTATTTCATAGTGGTTAGAGGTGTTGATCAATACACCTATATGGGCATGAATGCATGCCTATATAGGTGGGGTTAGTATCTAAAACTTAATGATTAAAATTTAGCTGAACCTGTTAGCCAGATTTTTGTGGTATCGGCTTTTATGTCGCTATCGGCTAATTGAGCAACTTTCAAACTTGCGCCATAAGATCCGAATTTTTTAGCGGCAACAAATCCAAGCTCTGTGCCTAAATCTGCGCTGCCTTCAATGGCATCAAACTTATGCAGTTGGCCAACCAATTTTATACCGGCCACTTTTGTAACAGCAGAGGCATAAATATCTTGAATACCGTTATTACCAGCACCGCCTAAGTAGGCATCAGACCAACCGAAAAATTTATGATTTGTTCCTAATGGTGTTGCAAAAGCGGCCTGGCCATCGTCACTCCCAAATGCTTCATAACCAAGTGTTGCTTTCACTGTCCCCAATTTAGTGCCTGCATTTAAATGGTAATAAAGAGTAGAAAAATCACCGCCAGCGGAGGTTGTTTTATTCTGTGATGCAAGTTCTGCTTCAAATGAAATTTCGCCGGCCGTACCCGTGGCTCGTACACCAAATGTATCTAAGTCTAGTCCATCAGTACCGCCTACATCCCCGATGCCGTAGTAGAAGGCCGTTGCAGAAAGCTCTTTATTTATAGCGTATTTTGCGTTCAGTAATGTTATTGACTCTTCAGTGTTGTCATCCGTAATCGTATTGCGGTTGTTTGCAATTGCAGCAAAAATAGTTGCACCTTCAATGGATTTATTTGTAATAGAAATTGCATCAAATGTGGCTTCATCTTGACGGAAAGCAACGCCGCCTACATGACGCTGATTATCAAGTACAATACGTTGGTTACCGGCTTTAACTGTTGAATCAAAGCCTGAATACTGAATGTACGCCTGATTTATCTGTGTCGTTTCTTGGTCTAGGACTAGGTCATACTCGGTTGCCGTATTACCATTTTCTTTGTCATAGAAATCATCTGTAAGTTGTAGAACATTATCCCCTTCTACTAATACAGAGAAACCAGAAAGGTCTCCAGATTTAAAAGTCGCTCGAGACTTCAAGGTATTAGCCAATGCTGCATCAGCGCCTCCTTCTACATCTGCGCTTTCTACGCGGTAGCGAAAGTTAAGATCAACACTTGAGCCTTTTACAAACTCGTCAAAGCTTTCTGCTTGAACAGAAACAGCAGAGCTTAATGCTATTCCACTGATGGCCGTTGCTAATAAAGTTTTGTGTAAAGTTTTCATTTAAGTTTCCTTTATATATAAAAGTGTATTTTTGGTTTATTAATCTATAAGTCTTAGAGCAACGGCTATGCCAATCACAAAAAAAATATTTTTCAAATGTATTTTTAATATAAATAAAGTTTTTGCTTGAAGCTGGTGCTCAAAAAAATAGATTTTTTGAAAAATGTTTATTCGTTGTGCGTTTTTGAGTTTTGAAAGGTAGTTAAAATGAAGCACAGGTGTTTCAAAGTGGGGCGCACATGGTGGTGGCAGCGGCTGAAGTTTATGCACTGTTGTGGCGGGGTGGGAGTGGGAGTTGTGCATGTATTTAGCAGGGTTGGTGCGTTAAGTTGTACGGCTTCATGCATATGTGCACTTAAATGGTGCGTCGGAAGTGTTGAGTTTCAATTAAATCCTTATAAAACAATGGCTTAGGTAGTTGGCCCGAGAATTGCTAAACACGAGTATCTAAAATTTAAACACTTAAAAAATAGGATGACTCTTATGTCAGAAGTCGGCTTGAACCTTTTAAAGGTTAAAGAACCCAAAATCAAAATGCTCCACGTGAGCTGGTTTGCGTTCTTTTTAACGTTTGTTGTGTGGTTTAACCATGCTCCGCTAATCGGCTTTATTAAAGAAGCGTTCGATCTAAGTACTCAGCAAGTAAAAGCGTTGTTGATTCTTAACGTAGCGTTAACCATTCCAGCTCGAATCATTGTGGGGATGTTGGTTGATAAATTTGGCCCTCGTTATGTATTCAGTGGATTGCTCTGGGCGACTGGCGGCTTGTGTACCGCATTTGCGTTATCACAAACCTATGAGCAACTTGCATTGTTCCGTTTCTTGATGGGTTTTGTGGGCGCTGGTTTTGTAATTGGTATTCGCTTAGTTGGTGAATGGTTTCCTGCAAAAGAAGTGGGTGTCGCTGAAGGTATTTACGGCGGGTGGGGTAATTTTGGTTCGGCTGCATCAGCCATGCTATTACCAACAGTTGCTTTAATGTTTGGCGGTGAAAACGGCTGGCGCTATGCGCTAATGTGTACTGCAGCGATTGCATTCATATATGGCTTTGTTTTTTATGCGGTGGCACAAAATACACCTAAAGGTTCAACTTACTTTAAGCCTAAAAAATCAGGTGGCTTACAGGTCAGCAGTAAAAAAGATATGTACTTCTATTTTGCCATGAACATCCCAATGTACATCGCGCTTGCTGTTTTAACTTGGAAGTTATCACCAGAAAATCTAGGTTTATTGGGCGAGACAGCAACGGATGTCATTTATGTGGGTTTGGTTGCCTTGTTCTTTTTTCAAACCAAGCAAATACTCAACGCTAACAAAGAGCATTTATCTAAGCCTGTTCCAGAATTGCAGCAGTACAAATTCAAACAGGTTGCCATTTTACAGTTAGCGTACTTTGTGACCTTTGGTTCTGAATTAGCCGTTGTGTCTATGTTGCCGCTTTACTTCTTGGACACATTTGAAGGCTTGGATGCGGTTACAGCAGGCCTGTTGGCTTCTGGCTTTGCATTTATGAACTTGGTTGCACGCCCTGGTGGCGGTTGGTTAAGTGATAAGTTTGGTCGTCGTAAAACATTATCAATTCTTATTTGTGGTCTTGCTATTGGTTATATGGTGTTAAGCCAGATCGAAGGCACATGGTGGATTCCATTAGCTGTTATTGCCACAATGTGTTGTTCTTTCTTTGTGCAAGCAGGTGAGGGTGCCGTATTTGCAATGGTGCCTTTAGTTAAGCGTTCAATGACAGGCCAGATTGCAGGTATGACAGGTGCTTATGGCAATGTAGGCGCTGTGATTTTCTTAACCGTGCTATCGTTTGTTGATTACAGCACTTTCTTCATGGTGATTGCCGCCTGTGCAGTTGTGATCTTTGTTGCTGTTCAGTTTCTAGAAGAGCCTGAAGGTCATGTGGCTGAAGTGAATGAACATGGTGAAGTTGAATTGATTCAAGTGGGTCATTAATCGAAACTGCGCCTGTGGCTGATAAAGCAGGCGTTTAGATTTTTACCAATCAGTTTTGATAAAGAGTTTTAATACTGCACCGTTGCAAGTAAAGTATTAAAACTCTTTATTCGTTTATACATGCATTAACTGCATAAAGCAGAGTTTAAAAATAGTCTTAAAGAGTGCTTTTGAAAGTGGCTTTCAAAAATGCTTTTATCATTCGTGTTTACCCATGATGATTACATCATGCTTTTATTGAGTGGAACCTAGATGCACTTAGAATCTCAACTGGAATTAACCATCGGGCAAGCAACAGATGCCGGTGTAAAAGACCAAAACGAAGATTGCATTGGTATCCGCATTCCAGACCAGCCTGCCTTAACCCTTAAGGGCGCTGTTGCTGTTATAGCGGATGGCGTAAGTGCTGCTGAGGCCGGCAAAGAAGCCAGTGAAACCTGTGTGCGTAATTTTATCAGTGATTATTATGGCACCCCAGATGTGTGGTCTGTGAAAACGGCAGGTCAAAAAATATTGCTGGCACTTAATCGCTGGTTGGTGGGGCAAAGTCAAATTAAAGGGCACATCAGTACGTTAAGCGCATTGATCCTAAAGTCTCAGCAGGCGTATATCTTTCATGTGGGTGATACTCGAATTTATCGCTTACGGGGTAATCACTTTGAGCAGCTAACAAATGATCACTCAACGCATATTAATAAAGACACCGTATACCTTTCTCGTGCCATGGGGATGGATAGCCGCTTAGAAATGGACTATTCGCAATTAGAAATGGAAGTTGGGGATATATTCTTCTTATCCACTGACGGTATTCATGATTATTTAAGTGACAAATACATGCAGGGTGTCATTACCGAGAATTCTTCTGACGATGAAAAGCAAGGTTATGAGAGTAAGTGTCAGGCACTCATTCAAAAAAGTTTAGAAGTGGGCAGTCAGGATAATTTAAGTTGCCAGTTGATTCGAGTTGATAAACTGCCTGATGCAGATGACCAAGACATATACAAAAAATTATCAGACTTATCCTTTCCACCACCGTTGGAGGTCGGACAAACATTGGATGGCTATGAGGTGCTTAAAGAATTACACGCCAGCACACGCAGTCAGGTGTATCTGGTGGCCGATGAGTCAGGCAAGCGTGTTGTAATGAAAACGCCATCTTTGAATTTTGAAGATGACCCTGCCTACATTGAGCGCTTTATATTAGAGCAGTGGATTGGTAAGCGTGTTGATAGTCCGTACATCGCTAAAATCATCGAACCTCAGCGAGCTAAAACCGCGCTGTATACCTTGGTTGAATATATTCCAGGCATGACCATAGAGCAGTGGATAAAAGAGAACCCTAAGCCGGATATAAACGAGGTAATTAGAATTGCTGAGTTGATTGGACGGGGCTTAAGGGCGTTTCATCGAAAAGACATTCTTCATCAAGACATCAAGCCTGACAATATTATTATTGATACTCAGGGTGTGCCGCGGATTATAGATTTTGGATCGTGCTGGGCAGCCGGTGTTGAAGAAATTGATACACCGTTTGAACGTGAAGATGCATTGGGAACAGCAGTATACAGTGCACCTGAAACCCGATTTAGAACCAAAAAAACCAAAAAATCAGACATGTTCAGTTTGGCGTTGGTTGTTTACGAAATGCTAACGGGCAAACTGCCTTACGGTGATCAGTTAGAAAAACTGACCGATCAAAGAAATTTACATCGGCTTTCATATCAAAGTGCCACCAAGTTTAATCCCATGGTGCCGTACTGGATGGATGGCGCATTAGAGAAGGCCTTGTCTCCCACTGTCGATCAGCGGCAAGCGGCTTTTTCAGAATTTATATTTGAGTTGCAAACCCCAAACAGTAAGTATTCAGTCAAACGAAACGTGCCTTTAATTCAAAGAAATCCTTTGATTTTCTGGCAAACATTGGCGGCCATTGAGGCGGTGGCAATTATTGCGTTGTTAAAATGGTTTTTGGTCTGATGCTTTAGAGGTGAAGTTTAAGAGCGGAAATTACTGATCGGTATATTTATAACGAGGGTTTAAGGTTAGCGGCTTTTTAAACTGTCGATGCCTAGCGCTTTGTAGTTAGAAATTTTAAGTGTGTGAATGATCTTCACATTTTCAGGTTTAGATTTAGCGTCTACATACCCAATCGCATTGGGGTTGTTTTGAACAAAATTAGTAACGCTCATATCTCCCGCTAATGACATGGGTGCTTGGCCTTTTCCTGTGAAAATTAATTTTGACCAGTGACTAATGATTTGGGCCATGGGCTTATCGATTACGTTGCTATAGAAATTGGCGTAGTTTTCAGAGTTGGTATCTTGATCAAGGGCGATGATTCTAAGGTCATTTATATACTGGGTATCGCCAGAATAAATGTTGCGTAACATGGACGCATTGACACTATCTTCACTAAAGCTGTTATGCGCAATGACATACAAGTCAGCAAAGGCTGCTTGAGTGAACAACAATAGCGTTAGTAGAAATAGTCGCATGTTTATCCTTATAAAACGTCCTTAAAATGAAAGCCCCCGTGATCACTCATAGAGTAAAAACGAGGGCCCTGTTGTATTAAAACCTAAGGTTTAAATACAACCTTCACCGTTCCATCAACCGCACCTTCATCAATGTATCCGATCAAGTTAGGGTTGGTGGATACCATGCCTTTCACATCGGCATCGCCACCCACAACTTGAGGTGCTTGACCTTTACCAGTGAAAATCAAGCGCGACCAATAGGATTTTAATTGGGCTTCAGATTTTTTCACGATGGTTGAATAAAATGCACCGCGGCCAGGTGTGCCTTCGTCTTGGTCAACCGGAATAGCGGTGACACCACCCAGGTCTTTCTTTTTACCAAGAAACACTTTTACCACGTCAGAGCCTGAGGCTGCACCAATGGGGCTGCTTGCACCCACAACGGCAACGGCACCAGCGTGCACGAATGAAACACTTGCAGTAAGGGCAAGAGCGGTCAAAATTTTATTAGATAATTTCATAGTAGTCTCCTCCCTTAAAAAACTGTGTCAATTGAAATGGTTAGGATGTTGGTTTTATCTGGGTTACTTGACCCTGCACCAGTGGCATCATTGGTTGCCCACGCAGTATCGTCAAATAAACCGGAAGCATCATCCACCTCTATTAGGTCGTATTGGACCTTGACTGCAACACCTGGAGACATGTCGTATCTAAGTCCCAAGCCTATTCGTGTTGTATTTCGGTTGCTTGCAGCTTGAAGTGCAGAAACGCCACCCACAATGAGGGGGGCACCTGCGACAGCAGCTGTTACATCTGCTATTTCTACTCCAGCTGTCACAGCTGCAACATTGGAAATAGCCGTAGCCTGGTCTGTTCCTCCAGCCACTTGATTTGCGACACCTGTTGCTAATGCAATGGCGCCAGTATTAGCAGCTGTAATTTGAGATATATCTCGTTCGTCATCGTCTTGAGACTCTGCCATTGCATAAGTTAAAGTTGGCATTAGTCTTCCAAAGCGATAACCGATAGTGGCGTATAGAGCATCCGCATCAACAATTTCGCCGTCAGCTTCAAGTTGTGTATATTCAGTTGTGAAATACAAATCGCCAGGATCATACGTAAATCCGAGGCTAGTAAATGCACCGTCAATTCCCTCTGTTGAGCCACCATATAAGCCGATTGCTCCTTGAAGGGTTTCGGAAGCAACGTTCACAGATGCAACAGCATACCCAAGTCGAGCACTCCATGTGTCAGCTTGAAATACTCCACTTAGACCAAGAATATCGGTTAAATCAAACTCATCATCTTTGGCTCGACCATAAACGGCTTGGAAGGTGGCTGTGTTGTCGCCAACATCCATACTATAGGATAAATCCACCCCTTCCATGTTGGCAAAAGGATTGAGTGAGTCATAAGTTTCGGCCGGTACTTGCGCATAAGGCGTGGAGTAACCCACATCTAAAAATTCTGATAGTTGATAAGCCGGTAGGCGAATTCTACCTATTTTACCCGTCAGGCCGCTTCCAAATTCATGTTTAAAGTAAGCCCATTCAGCATTGGTTTCCCAATTATTATCACCTCGGGAAACGAGTTGCATGACCACACTGTTCTGGCTATCCATATTAAATGTCATTTGAACGCCAGCTTTACTGAAGCGATTAAAATTCACTTCGTCATTGACGTCATTGTAAGGCATTGCCTCATCACTAATCGACATGCCAAACGTAGCAAAACCATTCACGCGAAAGCGCTGATCTTGCGCAGCAATACGCTGGCTAAGCTTTTGAACTTGCCTATTCAACTGATCCACAGTGGCAGCCTGTGACGACATGCTCGCTGCGATCAGCGGAATGCAGGCATAGGTTAGATGTTTAATCGCCATATCATTTCCTTGTTATTAATAGATAGGTAAAACAGCCATAAGACTGGAGCCATACATTTGGTATAGCAGATATGTGATAAAGGGCTAAAAAAGTGCGTTTTTTAATGATAAAAATCATTATTAATAATGAATTTTGCTAGTACTTTGGTTTTTTTATAATCAGACGCTATATGTAAGTTGTGTGATGATTATGTGCAATGCAGCCTACCAATCCTTTGGGCTTTGGTTTTTAATGGGCTTATAAATAGAAAAAGCGATTAATAGCATCATGCATATCCATATTTTAGGTATTTGCGGCACGTTTATGGGCTCGTTAGCACAGCTGGCGGTTGCTCAGGGTCATAAAGTGACGGGGTCGGATCAAAACGTATACCCGCCCATGAGCACTCAGCTTGAAAATGCAGGGATTGAGATCACCCAAGGGTTTTCTTGCGAGCAATTAAAGCCTGCACCTGACCTTGTGGTCATTGGTAATGCCATGAGCCGTGGCAATGAAGCCGTTGAATACGTGCTGAATAAACAAATTCCGTATACTTCTGGCCCCGCCTATTTGGCGGACTACATATTAAAAGACAAATGGGTGATGGCCGTTGCTGGCACCCATGGCAAAACCACCACCACCAGTATGTTGACCTGGGTGCTGGAAGACTGTGGTTTTAAACCGGGCTTTTTGATTGGCGGCGTGCCTAAAAACTTTGGGGTGTCGGCCCGTATGGGCGAAAGCGATTTTTTTGTGGTGGAAGCGGATGAATATGACAGCGCCTTTTTCGATAAACGCTCTAAGTTTGTTCATTACCATGGCCGTACTGTGGTGCTTAATAACCTTGAATTTGATCATGCGGATATTTTTAAAGACATAGATGCCATTAAAACCCAGTTTCATCATCTGGTTCGCACCATTCCTAGTGATGGACAAATTATCTATCCTGAATCAGAGACCCGCATTACAGAGACCCTAGAAATGGGATGCTGGACGCCAACCAGTGTGATTGGCAAAGATTGGGATTACGAATTAATTGATCAAGCGGGTTCTCACTTTGCAGTATTAAAGGCGGGAGAGAAGGTAGGCGAGGTTAAATGGACTCAGACAGGTCAGCACAACGTAATGAATGCTTTGGCCTGTATTGCAGCGGCTTATCACGTGGGCATATTGCCTGCGGATTCAATAAAGGCACTGAATGCGTTCGAAGGGGTTAAGCGTCGTATGGAATTGGTAGCCGATGAAAATGACATTCAGGCTTATGACGACTTTGCGCACCACCCAACGGCGATCAAGAGTACGCTGGCGGGTATTAAGCGCACCGGCAACTATAAGCGCGTATGGGCGGTGATAGAGCCAAGGTCGAATACCATGAGAATGGGTGTGCACAAGGCCGCGCTGCCAGATTCCATTGAAGACGCTGACGATGTGATTTGGTTTCAACCTAAGGGTTTGGATTGGGATATTGAATCCGTAGTGGACGAATGTACCGCTCAAGGGCATAAATCAGTTTTGTTTGATGATATAGACGCTATAATCGCGCACCTTGTTGAGCAAGCCGAATCGGGTGATGCCATTGTGTTAATGAGCAACGGTGGTTTTGGTGGCATACACCAAAAATTAGCGGCGGCATTAAAAGGCTAAGGTTTCATTAATTTTGAGTGATAAACAGTTGAATAAACCCATCACATTGGCCATTACAGGCGCGTCTGGCGCCCCATATGCATTGCGCTTGTTGCAGTGTTTAGTGGCGGCTGATCGAACGGTTTATGTGATGGTGAGTAAGGCTGCGCAAGTGGTCTTTGCCACTGAATCTGATGTGAAGTTACCGGGTACGCCGCAAAAAATGCAGGCCTATCTGACAGAGTTGTTTAAGGCAAAAGAAGGCCAGATTCAGGTTTTTGGCCGAGAGCAGTGGTTTGCGCCCGTCGCCAGTGGTTCTGGTCGCAATGGTCCTATGGTGGTTTGCCCGTGCAGTACCAGCACATTAAGCTCTATCGCCACAGGGGCAAGTAATACCCTGATTGAACGGGCTGCCGATGTGGCCATAAAAGAAAAACGTGCTTTGATTTTGGTTATCAGGGAAACGCCGTTCAGCTCGATTCATCTAGAGAACATGCTAAAGCTATCAAATCTAGGTGTCACCATTATGCCTGCCAGCCCGGGTTTCTATCATGAGCCTAAATCCATAGATGATTTAGTGGACTTCATGGTGGCTCGAATTTTAAATCACTTACAAATAGATCAAGCGCTCATGCCTTACTGGGGTGAGTGAGTTATATTTTTGTCATATTTTTAGTTTAGGATTATGTTAATGCAAATTTCAGAGCGCGATATTAAGGTTGCCATTATTTCAGCCATTGCGGCGTTTATTTTGTCGGTGGTTATGTTAGATATGAAAGGTTATATCGTTCATACGGATAAAGAAGATCAAATGGTGATCGAGACCCTTAGATTGATGAAAATTGGCGTTGAGGGTTCAACGCGAATCTCATCTAAATCGTCCAATAAAGAAGCATTTTGTGCCGACGGGTATTTGCTGGTTAGACCACAAAAGAACAAGTCGGGTGAGATGGTAGCGGGCATTGTTGTAAATGGTAAAAACCGCCCAATCCCTTGCTCTACAGAATTAGCAGCGCCAGGTAAGTAAACCTACGGGTGTTTCAAACTGGGTTGGACATGGTGCGACATGGCCAAGCTAGTTGATTTTTTGAAGCTTAAGCATACAATTCTGCGGGTTAATGGATTTAACTCGAATAGTTGTATGTAGAGAAGTCGATGGATAACAATAATAATAAAGACCTAATAGCAAAACTTGAGCGAGAGATCTGGTTGTTTGAGCAGTGGTTAACCGCCATTGACGAGCAAGACAGCGATACTCAGCGTCGTATCAAGGTGGCATATCAAGAGTGCATTGTCTCTCGTAAAGCAAAGCTGGACGAACTAGAGTCCCAGTTTTTTGACGAGCAATCACAAATATCATCAAATTCGTCAAAACAGGCGTTAAACGCCTAAGCCCCCCGAGTGACTTTCTATGGGGCTCTGATACAATCGCAAAAAATAATAACTATAAAGCAGCGTTCTCATGGGTAAATTTGCCTTTCTCCTAATTACATTTGGTGTATTTGGACTGATTAGTTCGTATAGCCAAGCTAAGGACCTCGACAGCGATGGTGACGGCATATTTGACCGTTACGAACGTATGTTAAACACTGACCCTAACGACCCTAAAAGTGCCCCTGCCGATTTAGACGGTGATCATATCCCTGATGCGTACGATTTGGACATGGATGGCGATGGTGTGAATAACTGGCAAGATCCATTTCCACGTAATGCTCAAGAGTCGGCTGACGTAGATGGCGATGGTGTTGGCGACAGTGAAGACGCAGACAGTGATGGTGATGGCTTTACAAATGCTGAAGAAAAAATTGCCGGAACCAATGCATTTAACAAAAGAAGTTTTCCTGACAAAAATGGACCTATTTTAGAAATTTCTGAATTACCAGAGAGCAGTGAATCTCGTATTATGAGTATTCGGGGTATGGCGCTTGATTTAGGGATGGGCATGAAAAAAATACAGGTTGTGAATGAAGACGGCGATATTTTTCCTGGCCATTTTGAATACACAACCCACTTTAAAGTGAAGGTTAAACTTAATAGGGGCGACAATCAGTTACAAGTGGCGGCCTTTGATAAAGCCAATAATGTAAGTAGGAAATTTGTCAGTATTAGTTATGAGTAAAAAATATGTTTAGTGGGTAACTAGATCATATTACTAAAAAAACCGAAGCTGTTATGGCTTCGGTTTTTTTGTGCCATTAATAAATGTTTATTTGTCGAATGCCAGTAAGCGTAAAGCGGTTTGCTGCTGCTTAACCAAATGACTAGAGGCACGCTGTAAAAACTGATCTGCGTTTTCATTGGATTCGAGTGTCGCAAACCCTGTCACCAGTTGCAGGTCTCCAACATCTTGCCATTGTACAGAGTGGATGTTTTTAATAAGTCGCTCCTTTAAAACAATGGCGCCTTCAATTGGGCAGTTCGGCAGTAATATGTAAAAAGTGCCGTTACCATTATGGAACACATCATCACCAGCTCTTAATAAATCATTGATGCCTTTATGAAAGTCTTTTAAAAGGCGCTCGCTAATATTGTTGCCATGAATGTCTTGTATCTGTTGATAGTCTTCAATGGTAATCGCGAGTAGTGACAGGGTTCTGTTGGTAACCGCACTACGTGCAATTTCTTGATGCAGTTTTTCAACCATGTGTCGGTGGTTGTAGGCCCCTGATTGGTAGTCGGTTACCGCAAGGTTTAATAAGTTTTTTCTTTTTACTGTGTTGATATAGGCATAACAAAGAGACGATATACCGAGAGCCAGATAAATAAGAATTAATCGAATGGTTTCAGTTGTTTCATAATACAAGGCAATTTGAATGGATGTGCACAGCATGAACGCGGTGTTTAAGGTGAACGCCCAGCGCATTGGTAAGATAAAATAGCTGATGATGGGAAAGGCGAATGCTAAATGAATGGTCAGTTCAGGCGCAATGCTAAGCTGGTACTGAGTGATTGTTGCCACCGATGTTAAAATAAGAATGTTGGCATACTTACTATAAGACTGCTCTCTGTTTAAGAAAAGAAAGATAGCGGCAGGTGTATAAATGCCAATGGTGATCATGGTTAAAAACATGACGTTGTAATAACCAAAAACATAATGACTTATAGCTAGTAAAGTACTTGCGCCTGCGATGAGCGCATAAAGCAAGCTGACAGCGGGATCTTTTGCCATGCTAATTTGTAACATGTTTTAGCTCCTGCTGAGATAGGCGAATTAATGAATCGGATGTGTCACCAACATTCAAGCTGGCAAAACCAAAGGATGTTTCCTCTGAGTTTGAAATGTTCACATCAGCAATTATTTTAATTGCGGTGGCTTCTGCTTCTTGAGACGTTGCGTGGGGTAAAATAATAGAGAAATTCTGATTGTCGATTCGATAGTATTGATCAAACAGCCTCAAATGTTTGTTTATGGCTTTTGCATATTCAGTGGCTTTTTCTTCAAACTCTTCTTTGCTTGTATTCTTTTTGTTAGGGGGAGTTTTAATGTGCATTAATAGTAAACCAGTACCTTCTCGTTCGGCTCGTGTGATTTCGATGCTTAATGCTGGGCGTAAAAACTTACCAAGTTGAGCGCCTGTGCTGATGTCTCGGCTGATGAGTGGCTCTAATAATTTATTGGTTCTGGATTTCACCATGGCAAGAAAAAGAGACACCGTTGAAACCACTGCAAAACTAAAAATGATTTGCCCCTCAAATAGAGGCGGCGCCACCTGTTTAATAATATAGAGCGCAACAGGAGTATAAAGAAGGGTCATGTAAACAGCAGGTCTTAGCTTAAATAGGAAAAAAGCGGTTATTGGGAAAAAGTATACCCAGTAAATATTATGGGCGTGACCGTACTCGGCAGCAGCCAAGGGATATAGAGCAACCAATATAATGAGCAGTCGATCAAAATACCCCGCTGTTTTGACAACGTAACCCGCCATAAGGAATATGGCGTTTAGTATAAGCAATGTTGATAAGGCGAGCGTGCAGAAAGACAAGAGTCTGGATGCGGTTGTGTAGTCAAAGTAGGCAATGACTCCTAGTCCCAATCCGGATATCAAGCAGAATAAGAGCTTGATGCGAATTGTTAGAATATAACTGTCCATGTTGCTCCTACAGAATCATATTTGGGTGATTCTAGCTATTAAGGGTATAATCACCACTTTTCCGCAACTTATATCCAAAGGCAAGCGTATTTTAGTCGCTCAGCCCATTTATGTGTCATGGGTATAGTTAAGTTTAGGTGTATATGATGGATGTTAAAGCCTACATGCAGCAAGTCGGCCAGCAAGCCCGTGCTGCAAGCTCTGAAATTGCAAAAGCAGATACAGGGCTTAAAAACAAAGCGTTACTGGCCATAGCCTCTGCTATTGAGTCTAGTCGAGATACGTTAACAGCAGCCAATCAAAAAGACATGCTACGTGGCCGCGATAACGGTTTAGATGATGCGCTATTGGATCGTTTAGAGTTAACCCCTAGCCGTGTTGATGACATGATCATCGGCCTTAAGCAGGTGGCGGGTTTACCTGACCCTGTTGGCGGCATAACAGACATGGATTATATGCCAAGCGGTATTCAGCGTGGCAAGATGCGTGTGCCTCTTGGTGTGATTGGTATGATTTACGAATCCCGTCCAAATGTGACCATCGAAGCAGCCAGTTTATGTTTAAAATCAGGCAATGCCGTGATTTTACGTGGCGGCAGTGAGGCCATTGAGTCGAATCAAGCATTGGCCACCTGCATCAGTCAGGCGTTAGCAGAAACCGGTTTGCCTCAGCATGTGGTTCAAGTAATAGAAACAACCGATAGAGCAGCTGTGGGTGAGTTGATCACCATGGCGGAATACGTGGATGTGATTGTTCCTCGTGGCGGTAAAGGCTTAATCGAGCGCATCAGTAATGACGCTAAAGTTGCAGTGATCAAACATTTAGATGGCATTTGTCATGTGTATATCGATGACGATGCTGATATGACAAAAGCGGTGAACGTGGCGATTAATGCTAAGACACACCGATACGGCACCTGCAATACAATGGAAACCCTTTTGGTTGCGCAATCTGTTGCACAGAAAGTATTGCCGCAGCTAGCAACGGCATACGGCGAGCTAGATGTTGAGCTAAGAGGCTGTAGCAAAACCAAACAGATATTGGCTGACGTTGTTGATGCAACCGATGAAGATTGGGATACAGAGTACCTGGCGCCCATTTTATCGATTAAAATTGTAGAGGGCATGGCTGAAGCCATTGTCCATATTAATAAGCACAGCAGCCAGCATACGGATAGCATCATCACCGAAAATTACAGCAAGGCTCGTGATTTTTTGCGTCAGGTAGATTCTAGCTCGGTCATGGTGAATGCATCGACGCGTTTTGCGGATGGTTTTGAATACGGGCTGGGTGCTGAAATCGGTATCAGTACCGATAAAATACATGCTCGCGGCCCTGTGGGGTTAGATGGACTGACATCGCAGAAATGGGTTGTATTTGGTGACGGTCATATCCGTCAGTAACCCCCGTGCTGTTGATGATAAATCAACAGTAAGTCGTGTTGAGCGAGTCATATTAGGCGGCACATTTGATCCGGTTCATAACGGACACTTGATCAGCGCACAAGAATTGGCGCGATCAATGGATTACTCGCGTATAACCCTGATGCCTTGTGGTGAGGCTTACCATAAGGATGGGGCTAGCCGCAGTGAGCATCGTTTGAATATGCTCAAAATTGCAGTACAAGATATCGATAGCCTGGGTATTGATGATCGAGAGGTGCTTCGTCAAGGAGCCACCTATACTGTTGATACATTAACCGAGCTTAGGCATGAGCTTGGTCCTGATACTCACCTAGTTTGGGTGATGGGAACAGATGCTGCATTATCATTAGATAAATGGCATCAGTGGCAACAAATTTTCGCATTGGCAAATGTCATTGTGATATCTCGGGCAGGAGAGCCTGAGTTAACCTTACCGCATTGGCCTGCAACGCAGGTGGATAACGTAGAAACATTTAAGCAGCATGTAAGTGGTAGTTATTATCAGGTTGGGTTAACCCCCATCAACTTGTCTTCTAGTGAAGTGCGACAAGCCATTAACCATCATGAATCAGTGGACAACCATGTGCCACACGCTGTTATTGAATATATTGAGCAACATGGGCTCTACCGAGGTTTAAACTGAATCCAATGGATACAGATGCATTAAAAAAACTAGTGACAGAAGCACTAGAAGACTTAAAAGCCCAAGACATATCTTTTATTGATGTTCGTGATAGAACGTCTGTTACAGATTTCATGGTATTGGCAACGGGTACGTCTAGTCGTCATGCGCAAGCCGTAGCGGATAACGTTTCAGCAAGAACAAAAGAAGCGGGCATTATGCCTCTTGGTTCGGAAGGTCGTGGTAATAGCGACTGGGTATTGATTGATTTGGGCGACATTGTTGTTCATGTAATGACAGCTCAGGCTCGTGAATATTATGATTTAGAGCGCCTATGGGGCGAGCCTATTTCTGGTCAATAAGAGCTGTAGTATTTAACCATGAAAATTCGAATGATAGCCGTGGGTACAAAAATGCCCGCATGGGTAGAGCAGGGGTTTAATGAATACGTTAAGCGCCTTCCTAATGACTGTAGAATTGAATTGGTTGAGTTACCGATTGGTCCAAGGGGGAAAAACCAGCCAGTGAGTAAGGCCATTGAAAAAGAAGGTCAAGCGATGCTGGCAGCAATGAATCCTAAAAATCATTGTGTGGCACTAGAAGTTTTAGGCAAGCCTTGGAGCACGGAAAAATTGTCTGATGAGCTATCAGACTGGCGTATGTTGGGGCAAGATGTGGATCTTCTGATTGGAGGTCCGAATGGCTTAAGCCCAGAGTGTGTGAAACTGGCCAAGCAAAAATGGTCATTATCGCCCTTAACCTTACCGCATCCACTTGTTAGAATTTTAGTGGGTGAGCAGCTGTACCGAGCTTGGACGATTTTAAATAATCACCCGTATCACAAATAACCAGTTATCAATTTATGCAGTTTGTTGAATAAACCATTCGAAATGAGCTGTACATAGAAGCGTTACTGGTTATGCTAGCATTGCACTATTAAGATCAATAAGTTACTAATATTTATTGGTCTTTTTTAATTGCACGACTCCTAGAATAATAAGAAGTGATTCATCAATGAGCTTTGCTTTAAAAGACGATAGATCAGAGAAAGAGATATTTGCTCACCGAGCGGTATTGGCGTCTTTGTTTGTTTTGTCTTTAATGCTTGTTCTGGCTGGCCGTATGTTTTTTTTACAGGTCACTGAGCATGATGTTTACGCAACCAAATCTGATAATAATCGAGTTCAATTAAAGTCCGTAGCCCCCATTAGAGGGCTTATATTTGACCGCAATGGCGTGCTGTTGGCTGAAAACTTGCCCAGTCATAGCCTTACTGTTGTTATTGAGCGAGTTGAAAATATTGATGAAACCCTAGCCTTGATCGATACGCTGGTGGGTTTGTCAGTAGAAGAAAAAAGTAAGTTTCTAAAGCGCGTCAATCAATGGCGAAGACCTTACGAAGCCATCCCTATCAAGTTTAAATTATCTGAAATCGCAATCGCTAAATTAATGGTGAACAATCCGTTTTTAATCGGTGTTCAAGTAGAAGCGGAGTTAATTAGACATTATCCACAAGGCGCCGACTTTGCCCATGTGCTTGGTTATGTGGGGCAAATAAATGAACGAGAAAAGAAGCGATTAGACCCTAGTCGCTATAAGGCCACACGCCGAATCGGTAAGATTGGTGTGGAGCGTTATTATGAAGACCTCTTACATGGCGAACCGGGTTACCAAAAAGTTGAAACAAATGCACAGGGTCGAGTATTAAAAGTACTTGAAAGGCAAAGCCCTGTACCGGGTCGCAATTTGATGTTGAACATTGATTCTGTATTACAGAAAAAAGCCTACGATGCGTTTAAGGGTCGTCGAGGTTCACTGGTGGCAATTGACCCTAAGACCGGTGGAATATTAGCCATGGTGTCTAGCCCATCGTTCGACCCCAATTTGTTTGTTAATGGCATTAGCCATAATAAATACAATTCTCTTCGAGATTCTTTAGATAAACCGCTATTTGATCGTGCTACTCGTGGCCAGTATCCACCGGGTTCTACGATGAAGCCATTCATTGGCTTGGGTTTTCTTGAATCAGGCGTGACCAATTGGGCTGAAACAATAGAAGACCCAGGCTGGTATATGCTGGAAAATGACGAACGTGTATACAGAGACTGGAAGCGTAAAGGCCATGGAGACTCAATTGGCCTACGGCATGCAATCATACAAAGTTGTGACACTTATTTTTATGAAATGTCGTTCCGAACAGGTATTGATTACTTGAATCCATTCCTCAGTAAATTTGGCTTCGGTCAAAATACATCACTTGATGTGGGTAATGCACTGCCAGCGTTATTACCAACACGAGAATGGAAAAAAGCCAATAGAGGCCGGTCTTGGTATGCAGGAGATACATTAAACCTAGCGCTAGGCCAAGGGTATATGCTGGCAACTCCGTTACAGTTAGCCACAGCCATGAGTGTATTTGCTGCAAAAGGTAAATGGAATCGATCGAAGTTGGTGCAGTATATTGATGGTGAGCCCTTGCTTGAGGAAAACAAACCCGAAGACGTCATCATTAAAAACCCAGATGACTGGGATAGAATGGGCCGAGCAATGGAAGGCGTAATCAAGCATTACATGGGAACGGCAAAAGGCTTGGCTAGAAATTTAAATTATCGCTTAGCGGCAAAAACGGGAACAGCCCAAGTGGTTGGCATTAAACAAAACGAAGAATATGACTCAGAGGCTTTAAAAGAGCGCCAACGTGATCATGCACTATTTGTGAGTTTTGCACCTGTGGATGACCCTAAGATAGCCGTAGCGGTCGTGGTTGAAAATGGCGAGTCGGCAGGTTCAACAGCTGGGCCCATAGCAAAACAAGTGATAGACCGTTTTCTTAATCAAGCCAAAATAGATGAATCGCTAGGAGCGTTATATGGCCGGTGATTTTTCAAGGCAATTGGACCTAGGTGATGGTTCAGGCAAGTCCATTCTGCAAAAACTGCATTTAGACCCCAAGTTGCTGGGCCTTTTATTGCTATTGTGCATCGGCGGTTTGTTCATCCTTTATAGTGCCAGCGGTCAGAATATGGGAATGGTGTATCGCCAAGCCACGTACTTTGCTTTGGGTTTTATCATAATGTTGGTCATAGCTCAGTTCCACCCAAGATGGTTTCAGATGGGCGCACCCTGGATGTATGGCGCAGGAATAATCGCATTGTTACTGGTGCTGCTAGTGGGTGTTGGAGCCAAGGGCGCTCAACGTTGGTTAAGTGTATTTGGAGTGTTCCGGTTTCAGCCATCCGAATTAATGAAGTTGGTCGTGCCTATGACCATGGCCTGGTTTCTGGCTAGTAAAGTCCTACCGCCCAGATTAAATGTGATCGCCATTTCTATGGCCATTATCTTTATTCCTACGTTATTGGTTATGAAGCAGCCTGATTTAGGCACCTCCTTATTGATAGCCGCATCTGGATTATTTGTATTACTATTAGCCGGTTTAAGCTGGCGTTGGATTGCAATTGCGTTATGCACGGTTTTAGCGATAGCACCTGTCATGTGGTACGGCGTAATGCACGACTATCAGAAGCAGCGAGTGCTTACTTTTTTAGATCCTGAGAGTGACCCTCTAGGCTCTGGTTGGAATATTATTCAAAGTAAAACGGCAATCGGATCAGGAGGCATTGAGGGTAAGGGTTGGATGCAAGGCACTCAGTCTCAACTAGAGTTTTTGCCAGAGCGTCATACTGATTTCATTATTGCGGTATATGCTGAAGAGCATGGGTTAATTGGAGTTTTTCTGTTGTTATGCCTATATTTAGCCATTGTGATTAGAGGCTTGTACATGTCTACCAGAGCCCGCGATAGCTTTTCGAGGTTGCTGTCAGGTGCGTTAGTCGTCACATTTTTTATCTATGTGTTTGTGAACATAGGTATGGTGAGTGGTATTTTACCTGTGGTGGGTGTACCTCTGCCGCTAATCAGTTATGGTGGTACTTCAATTGTTACTTTGATGGCAGCTTTTGGGGTCATCATGTCGATTTACACACATCGACAAGTATAGAAACACTAAACGTTATATTTTTTTCATTTACTAAAGAGATAATAAATTGAGGCTAGTTGTGATATCGGTAAGTTTGGTTGCTCTGTGGAGCAGTTTAACAGTTTCAGCAGTAAACTATGATGAGCATCCTAAAACAGAGCAGTTCATCAAAGAAATGGTGCAAGAACATCAATACGATGAAAAAGTCCTGCGTGACGTATTGTCAAAAGCCGAACGTAAAGACAGTATTTTAGAGGCCATTGCACGTCCAGCCGAAAAAACCATGCAGTGGCATCGCTATCGAAATATTTTTTTAACAGAGAAGCGAATCAAGAAAGGTAAGGCTTTTCTAATTGAACATAAAGACACATTTGATGCGGTCGAAAAAAAATATAATGTGCCTCGTGAGGTCATCGCAGCCATTATTGGTGTCGAAACATTCTATGGTGGAAACATGGGAAGCTACCGTGTCATAGACGCCTTATCGACACTTGGGTTCGATTATCCTAAGCGTTCACTCTTCTATCGAGAATTAAAAAACTACTTTTTGATGGTGCGTGATAACGATCTGGATCCGTTTGCATTGAAAGGCTCGTATGCAGGAGCCATGGGCTTTGGGCAGTTTATTCCATCTAGCTACATCAGCTATGCCGTTGACTATGATGGCGATGGTAAAAAAGAATTGTGGTCGAATATAGATGATGCCATAGCCAGTGTTGCGTATTACTTCAAGCGCTATGGCTGGAAGTATGGCGAGCCAGTAGCCAGCTTGGTTACGCTGAATGACTCGGATGCTGATCAGTTTGCGAACGACGGCTTATCTTTGAAAGGCACCTTTGATCTTTGGAAGAAACGAGGCGTTAATCTTCCAAAAAACGTATCTGACCGCAAGGCTGCTTTATATCGCTATGAGCAAACCGATAAAACAGAGTACTGGTTAGGGTATAAAAACTTTTACGTCATTACCCGTTATAATCGATCTCGCCTATATGTAAGAGCTGTTCACGAATTGAGCCAAGCCCTTAAAAACTGATTATGAAAATCATTTGCTTTCTAATTGTACTGGGGTTATTGCAGGCTTGCAGTAGCTCTCGTTACCAGCAAGATGTTGATAGTACGCCCGCCTACCTAGAACAAATCAACAAATTACCTGAGCCAAGTGCTAAGCGAGAGCCTATTAGCCGAAGAGGGAATGCTCAAAGCTATGAAGTGTGGGGTGAAACCTATTACGTGCAGCGTTCAATCAAGCAATATGAAGAAACGGGTATTGCTTCTTGGTACGGTCAAAAATTTCATGGCCATGACACCAGTAACGGTGAAAAATTTGATGTATACAAGTTGACGGCCGCCCATAAAAGCCTGCCCTTACCCAGCTATGTAAAAGTAACCAATACTGCTAATCAAAAAAGTTTAGTTGTGAGAGTAAATGATCGTGGCCCTTTTCATGATGATCGATTAATTGATCTATCCTATGCTGCAGCTATTCGATTGGGTTTTGCTGACAAAGGCACTGCACAGGTTAAGGTAGAGTTAATCGCACCGCCTTTAACTGAAGGTGATTTTCAGCACCTTCAGCTGGGTGCTTTTCAGGCCGAAAGCTCCGCAGTGAAAATGCAGCTGAACTTAGCACGCTTAATAACAGCCCCTGTTTATATCACTAAGGATAAAAAAGCCGGTAAAACCTTGCATAAAGTGAGGATAGGGCCGGTATCTCCTGCGCGTCTAGATGAGATTCAGAACACGTTAAAGCAACAGAAGTTACCCACAGGGCTTATTCTGCCGTAAGTTGCCTTAACAAAAGGCCGTGGCATGCTACAATGCTTCGCATCATTTCCTAAGCAATATATATTATCATGCGTTTATTAAGTCTAATTACTGCTTGTCTATTTTCGGTCGTTCCTCTGACCAGTCACAGTTCTCCAAGTATTATTCCAAAGCCTCCTGCTCTAGCTGCCACATCGTATATTTTAATGGATGCGAATAGCGGCGAAGTTCTTGTTGAGCATAATGCAGATAAGGTTCTGCCACCTGCTAGCTTGACTAAAATGATGACAAGCTACGTGGTCATAGAGGAGCTGGATTACGGCAATATCCATGTTGAAGATAAAACCCGAATCAGTATTAAAGCATGGAAAGCAGAAGGGTCTCGTATGTTTATCCGAGAAGGCACTTCGGTTTCAGTGGGTGATTTACTTAAAGGTGTGATCATTCAATCGGGTAACGATGCAAGCATAGCCTTGGCTGAGCACATCAGTGGCAGCGAAGACGCTTTTGTTGATGTGATGAACCAATATGCCGTTCAGCTAGGCATGACAAGTACTCATTATAATAACGCAACAGGGCTTCCGTCTAAGGGGCACCACACAACAGCTCGCGATTTATCAAAGCTGGCTCAGCACATTATTTTTGACCATGAAGCCCAATACCCTTTATATAAGCAAAAATCGTTTACCTATAACAATATCAAACAAGATAACCGCAATCGCCTATTGTTCAGAGATCCTAACGTCGATGGTTTAAAAACAGGGCACACTGAAGAAGCTGGCTATTGCTTAGTTTCTAGTGCTTTAGATGGCGATATGCGTTTAATTGCAGTTGTGATGGGAACAAAATCAGATAGGGCTAGGGCGCGGGAATCACATAAATTACTCACATATGGTTTTCGCTATTTTGAAAGCCATCAGTTATATGCTGATCACGAACCCTTACAAAGCAGTCCTGTTTGGCTCGGTGAAACAGACTCATTAGAATTAGGCGTGAAAAATGGCGCGTTCATCACGATACCCCGTGGTCAAAAAGGCAATTTAAACGTTGAATACAGTATTAATGACGTCATCAAGGCTCCTGTCATAAAAGGTATGGAATATGGCCATGTAACCGTTTCATTGGATGAAAAGGTGTTAATGGATAAGCCATTGGTGGCATTACACCCAATAGAAGAAGCCAGCTTTGTTGCAAGAGTGTGGGATTATATTAGGCTATTCTTTTATTCATTGTTTAACTAACGTCTTGAAATAATCTGCTTTATCCTTATTTAAAGCAGATACTTATCTTGGCGACATTGCCGCAGTAGAGAATCATGGCTAAAAAAACAGACGCACCCAAAATTGAATTCCCCAGCCCTAACTACCCAGTAAAGGTACTGGGTGAGTCAGCTGACGATTATCAAGAATTTGTTGTGAACCTCATGCGTAAATACGCTCCTGACTTTGATGAAAAGCGTCTGAAGTTCAATCAAAGCAGTAACGGGCGCTTTACTTCAATTACATTCTTCATTACTGCCGAATCACTAGAGCAGCTTGAAAATATGCATAAAGACTTTATTCAGCACGACCGCATAAAAATGGTGATGTAATGAATGTCGGTGTTCGTTATCTAGGTCGTGAATTGGATTACCTGCCCGTTTGGCAAGCAATGAAGGACTTCACTGATACCAGAACACCTGATACACCTGATGAAATTTGGCTGTTAGAGCATAAGCCTGTTTTCACCCAAGGTCAGGCAGGCAAACCTGAGCATCTATTGTTTACTGGGGATATTCCTGTCATACAGACCGACCGAGGTGGTCAAGTGACCTATCATGGTCCTGGCCAGCTTGTTGCGTATATCTTGGCGGACATTAAGCGTTTAGATATAGGCCCTAGAGAGTTAGTAAGCCGAATTGAACAAAGCTTGGTGGATTTATTGGCTGAACTTGGCGTGAAAGCTTATCCAAAAAGTGATGCCCCGGGTGTCTACGTAGATGAAAGCAAGATAGCTTCATTGGGACTGCGCATTCGAAAAGGCTTTAGCTTCCATGGGTTAGCACTGAATGTTGATATGAACTTAGAGCCATTTCAACGTATTAACCCATGTGGTTATGCCGGTATGAATATGACACAGCTAGCGGATTTAGTCGGTGACAAGGCTCTTCAGGCGCCTGTTGACGATAAAAAATTAAATACAGATTTAAATATAGATACCATTGCCCAAAAGTTAATGGTGCAACTACAACGACATATGTCTTATCAAGATGTAAACGATTTAGGTAAACAGTTGCCATGAGCACAGATAACCCTTCTGATCAGTTCACTGATGCCAGTCCAAAAACGAAAATTGATAAAAAGCAGGGCGTTAAAAAGCGCGGTGCTGAGAAAGTTGCTCGCATCCCAATTAAAGTGATTCCTACCGAAACCATGCCGCGTAAGCCTGATTGGATTCGAGTGCGAATTCCATCAAATACAGGGACAATTAAAGCGGTTAAAGACAAGCTTCGTAAGCATAAGTTACACACTGTATGCGAAGAGGCCGCTTGCCCTAATATCAGTGAATGCTTTGGTGGCGGTACCGCTACCTTTATGATTATGGGCGATATCTGTACCCGTCGTTGCCCATTTTGCGATGTTGGTCACGGCAGACCAAATCCTTTGAACGCAGATGAGCCTAAAGAATTGGCTACCGCTATTGCAGATATGGGGCTTAAGTATGTGGTTGTCACATCTGTAGACCGCGACGATTTAAAAGATGGTGGTGCACAGCACTTTGCCGATTGTATTCGCTACTCTAAAGAGTTCAGCCCTCAATTAAAAATGGAAGTATTGGTTCCAGATTTCCGTGGAAGAATGGACATAGCATTAGATATATTGGCTCAAACGCCACCGGATGTTTTCAATCATAATTTAGAAACCGTGCCTTCATTGTATAAAAGAGTTCGCCCAGGATCAGATTATCAGTGGTCACTAGACTTACTTAAAAAATACAAAGAACGATGCCCTGATGTATTGACCAAGTCAGGCTTAATGTTGGGCATTGGCGAGACAAAAGAAGAAGTGATTCAAGTGATGCGTGATATGCGCGCACATAACATTGATATGATTACTTTGGGTCAGTATTTGCAGCCTAGTAAGGATCACTTGGCAATTGAGCGCTTTGTACACCCTGATGAATTTGACGAGTTAGGACAAATTGCAAAAGAGCTTGGGTTTGTTCGTGTCGCAAGTGGGCCAATGGTGAGGTCCTCTTACCATGCGGATGAACAGGTTAAAGGTGCGCTTAAATAGTTAAAGCGCCCTTCAAAACTTAGCATCTGTACAAAAAGTAGTCTTTAATGAAAATGCAGTACAGTAATATTTAGTGCGTAAATGCTTGGTTAATGGTTCAAACACCATGAATCAGGCGCTATTCACCTCTAAATCGTCAGGATTTACAAATATAACTGTATTAGTTTTGGCCTATTAGGCTAAAAATACGTATAATACGCGCGTTTTATAGACACACCTGTTTAAATATCTCCTACGGAGTGAGCAACTGATTAATGGCTAAACCAAACAAGCGTACAAAAGCATCATCACGTCCTTCCTACAAAAAAATTCTTAAGCAGCAAGAGCAGCAAGAACTGAAGGGCGATTCTCAAGAAGCTATGATTGACCAGATAGCCGCTCTTGAAGCGCTACTTGGCGGTGGATCACCTGAACCTGAACCAGAAGTGGCAGCGCCTGCTGTAGAAGCAGTAGATGACACACCTAAACTGAGCCCAGAAGAACAAGAGCGCTTAGACAAAGAACGTGCTGAGCGTGAAGAAGAGCGTGTTAAAGAACGTACTGCTCGTGAAGAAGAGCGTCGTAAGCTTCAGCAAGAACTTGTTAAACAACAAGAAGATCGCGAAGCACGCTATAAAGAAGAGCAAGAAAAACTGAAGTCTGAACTTCAGGGTAAGAAAGAAATTAAAAAGCAAATCGCTGAAGGCAAAAAAGAGCTTAAGCGTCTGCAAAATCTTAATAAGATTGGCAAGCTGAATGCGGCTCAAATTAAGCGCATGGATGAACTTGTTGAATTCATTAAGACAGGTGTAAATCCTTTAGCAGCAAGTACTGAGAAATCAGCGCCTGCAGAGAAGAAAGCGCCAACTAAAAAAGCAACTGCAAAAAAAGCGGCTCCTAAAAAAGAAGCTAAAGAAGCAGTTGAGAAGAAAACAACGGCTAAAAAGTCTACAGCTAAGAAAACCACAGCGAAAAAGACTACAGCTAAAAAAGCGACTGAGACGAAAGAAACAGCCGCTAAGAAAACGACTGCTAAAAAGTCGACAGCTAAAAAGACAACTGCGAAGAAGTCTACAGCTAAGAAAACAACGGCTAAAAAGACAACAGCTAAGAAAGCGTCTGAGACGAAAACGACAGCTAAAAAGTCCACAGCCAAAAAGACAACTGCGAAGAAGTCGACAGCTAAAAAGACAACTGCAAAGAAGTCTACCGCTAAAAAGACAACTGCAAAGAAGTCTACAGCTAAGAAAACTAAATAAGTTTTTAAACGCTGACATAAAAAACCGAGCTATATGCTCGGTTTTTTTATGCCTAAAGGAAACTGCTAGATGTGTGGTTGGGTCAGTATTTATAGCTATTAACGAGTAAGTCTTCTAGTTTCATTCGTTTATCCGTTCGCGCATTCTAATCCTGCTATCAGTTTTTCTTTACAGTTTATGGGTCGAACTGCTCAAGGTGGTTCAAAAAATCTGCTTTGTTAATCTCACCAAGTATTTTGGCTTCATTAATGGGCGTGCCATCTAGCCCATAGAAAATCAGAGAAGGTGGCCCAAATACTCCTTGTGACTCTAGGTATGTCTTATGGAATTCATTAAATGCAGTGATGTCCAATTTGATGCGAATAAAGCCATCAAGTTTTTCTTGAACTTCAGCATCAGCAAAAAGTGTTTTACTCATGATTTTGCATTCAATACACCAGTCGGCATAGACATCTACAAATACTAATTTCTCAGTCTTTTTAGCGTTTAGTAATGCTTGTTCAAATTCGTTTTTCTCTGATATTACATGAAAGAAATTAGAGGTTTTAGTTTGTTCGTATGTTTGCTCGCTGGGCGCTGTAACATTCGTAGTTACTTGTGGGGATGATTGTTCATTTCCAGAAAGGGCATTAAATATAAGGGTTGCCGATACAATAAACATAAGTAAAGCCATGCCCTTTAATATGCGCTGCTTGTTTGTTTGCGCGGCTTCAAATGCGCCTAAAACAACAGCATAAACCCCAAGTAAAATGGCCCAAGCAATTAAATAAATAGTTTCGGGGAGCACTCGGCCTAACACCCAGATTGCAACGGCTAGCAATAAAACCCCAAAAAAAACTTTAACCTGATCCATCCAGCCGCCGGCCTTCGGCATTAAGGATGCTCCAGAGGTGCCGATTGCAATCAGGGGTAAGCCCATGCCTATCCCCATGGCAAACAAAGCTGCACCACCCAGTAATGCATTGCCTGTGGTGCTAATGTAAACCAAGGCGCCAGCAAGCGGGGCACTGACGCAGGGGCTGACAACTATTGCGCTTAATGCGCCCATTAAAAATACACTGATTAAGTTGCCGCCTGTTTGCTTTTGGTTTAGGCGATCCAGTGGGTCTTGAATGAATCTTGGTAATCTTAATTCGTAAAGTCCAAACATAGAAAGAGCCAGCAAAACAAACAGAGCTGAAAATAAGCCAAGCACCCAAGGCTGCTGCATATAAATTTGTAAGTTAAATCTTGCACCAAGTAACCCTACAGCCACGCCTGCTAATGCAAATGTTACAGCCATGCCAAGTACGTAGCTCACCGACATGATGAATCCTGTGCGTGTTGTCAGTTCCTTTTGCCCTGCAATGACGCTGGATAAAATGGGAACCATGGGTAGTACGCAGGGTGTAAAAGTTAAGCCAACTCCTAAAACTAAAAACGTAATAATAATTAGCCATGTGCCCGAGCCATTTAGGAAATCGTGAATACCTGTTGCGCTTGATAGATTGTCAGTTTCATTTTCTGTGTTTGTGTTTGTGTTTG
>ERZ1027231.176-NODE-176-length-31052-cov-258.840243_pt1 | contig 31052 bp, 33 predicted proteins | sample MGYA00520866_ERZ1027231 | MGnify/ENA primary metagenome ERZ1027231 (study PRJEB33311, sample SAMEA4378411) | marine metagenome | biome: Marine biome; feature: Fjord; material: Water | collected 2014-07-20T08:00:00Z/2014-07-... | depth 75 m ...
CTGCTGCCGCGTTTTAGTGGAATGATTCCACAGCCTTTCACATAGCACCACTGGCCAAATAGGTTGTTTGCTTTTTTAGCAAAGCGAGATGTGCCCCATGCTGATTCATTAGCGGCTTGAGCCAGTACTAAAGAAGGTGGGATAACGTCTACTTTCTCTAGCAGTTGTTCATATTGTTGTTTGATTTCTTTGTCACTTACCTTGTATTTTTCAGCCAGTTTAGACAGTTTTTTACTATCTGAATTTGATAGGTCATTTTTAATGTTTAAATTCAGTAAAAAGCTTCTTTCTATTAAGATCGCATTGTTCGACTTAATTGCCCTAGGTAATAAATAGGAAAAGAAATCAGATTTTTTCTGCTTGGTATCTGTGTAAGTAGAAAAGTCCGGTAGATCAGAGTTTTCATCAAAGGTAATTGAGGATGACGGCAGAGTTTGTGTTGTTTGCTTGTGCCCACCTTTTAAGTCGTTAAAACAATAACCAAGTATAAATGCACCTATGAGTATTAATTTTAATATTGAGATAAACAGTATTTGTTCTTTTTTTAGTTTTATCGTCATGATTCATCCGTAGATCAGTGGTTAAGGAATAGTTATAGTTTTTGATAGTAATTTTTCAGAAGGGCTTTAAAGTCATCGGTATAATCGGATGCATCATCGGCTCTGATTTGAATGATGGTTTCGACTGCTTTTTCTCTTATTTCTGTATTATGTTTAATGGCAAATATGGTTCTATGTGGGGCTTTCTTACCATTACTTTTAATTGAGTAAACTTCACTGCAAGCTAGTGCCTCATTTTCCATGCATGACTTGAATCGTTGAAATTCATTGCATGGCAGTATTAGCCAAGCCACTCCTTCTTTGCATAATTTCTTTTTGATAATCTGACACAAGCTATCAAAACTTAATCCATCATTATGACGTGCTTGATTACGCTCTGGATTAGGCCCCTTTAAATGGTCGCTAAAAAAAGGGGGGTTGCTAATGATAAGGTCGAAAAGTGTATCGGTTTGATAATCGAGTATGTTGCTTTCAATCACTTCAATTTGTTCAAAGAACGGACTATTCAATACATTCCGTTTGGCCTGTTCTGCAGCGGCAGTATCTAACTCGATGGCTTTAATATTGCTAATTTTTTTTTGAGCGACCATTAAGCTTAATAAGCCTGTGCCGGCACCTATGTCCAAAGTTGATTCTATCGCTTGAGGATTATCAATAGATTGCGCGCACAAGGCTCCAAACAAACAAGCATCTAAAGTTACCTTCATGGCACATTGATCTTGTTCAATTGAAAATTGCTTAAAATGGAATGGTTTCATGGCTCGAGTATATCAGGGTGAATACAATGTGCCGAGAGTTAACATGGGTGCGAAGGATTGATTAATACTGATTGAAAGGCGAAGTGATTACTCGCAATCTGTTTTGTTCTTACGTTAAATTTGCTTAGACGTATTGCTAATCAGTGACACACCTAGTGCTAGGCAACGGATGATGTGATTTCTTGTGGTCTTAAGATATACACAACCCATGCAATGGCAGTTGCATAACAAAGGTTGGTTGCAAGTTCGCTATGCGGGTCTTCTAGAAAGGCTCTTTGTGATGCAAGGCCTCGTATACGGCTAGCAAGGTCCGGATGAAAAGCTAAATATTTATCCCACACTGTTTGATGGGTGTTGCTGTCGATATCAAATGGTCCAAGGCCTTTTGAGTTTTGTTGTTGTAACGACGAAAGTTTTTGTCTTTGTGCCACAATAGCAACCAAGACATTTTCGGCGCCTAATCCAGACTTATCTAGATATTCTAACGTTGGGTGAATGATTTGTTCACGCAACTCTTGGGTTGTAATATCCATGGCTTACCTCCTGGGCATCCTGGATGGACTGCTTTTTGACTACTGGTTATATAAGGCAAAAAGCTTGCCTATACTTAAATAATCGCTTAAATGATTCAATCTAATTTAGTTATCGACCAAATTGTTCATGCGTTTAGTTTTAGTGTCTCTTAATAATAGATAGTCATAATCTTGAAAAGTTTCAATTACCTTTAGGACTATGTCTGTCTTTGACTATGTTAAAGTGGGTAGAAGAAAGTAAGTGGGCAATTTCGGGTTTTTAATGCTTAAGCAAGGTACTGAATGTGAGTTGGATTGACAGCCATTGTCATCTAGATTTTGACGAATTTCCTGAGCCATTAAAGCTAATAGATGATCTTTTGGCAGCTGATTGCAGCCGTGTACTAGTGCCTGCCGTTACTGCTAAATACTTTGATCGAGTATTGGGTTTTCAAAAGCTGAGGCCAGAACTGGTCGATATTGCCCTAGGGCTGCATCCTTATTTTTTGGATGAACATGAAGTTAAGCATTTAAATGCGTTAAACACCTATGTCGCCACCCATAATCCAGTTGCAATTGGCGAGATCGGTTTGGATTTTATGTTGCCTCAATTCCATAAAGACCTACAGGTTAGTTTTTTTGTACCGCAACTGGCCATCGCAAAAGAGTGCTCATTACCAGTAATCATTCATTGCCGAAAAGCACATGACGAGCTGTTAAAGCTAGTTCGCGTCAATGGTTACAACGAAGGCGGCATTATTCATGCTTTCTCAGGCAGTCAGCAACAGGCACAAAAATACCTAGATGCCGGTTTTGTTTTGGGATTGGGTGGGGCGTTAACCCATAGTCGAGCTAAAGCCATGCATAAGTTAGTGGCATATCTACCTGATGATGGCTATGTACTGGAGACAGATAGCCCTGATATGGCGCCGTCATTTGCTCCTGGTAAGGTTAACACCCCATTAAACGTTCCTAGAATTGCCCAATATATTGCTGATTTGCGCAATCAGACTGTTGACCAGGTGTATGCAGATAGCTCAGCTTCATATAGTCGAGGACTGGCTTTAGAGATATAGGCGGGTAACTTGAGGTAAAACACTCAAAAGTTTGCTAAACCTAAAGGTAGGTTAATGAAATATACAGGTGTAAATCGCACCCACTTTGCGCACTATTTGTCTAATCCCAAAGTATTAACTGTGTTATAGTTGGCCAAATTACATGATTGTTGGACAGGATCCAGCAATCAAGATTGTTGATAGGAGTATTGAGTGAAATTTTCCATACAGTGGTCAGCGCTGGTTTTGTGTGTCCTTCTTCCACTTGAAGGCATGGCAAAGGTTTCCCAGCAAGAGGCAAATCGTTTAGGCAAAGATCTAACCCCAATGGGTGCAGAAAAAGCAGGTAATAAGTCAGGGACCATCCCTGCTTGGACAGGCGGCATTAAAAAGCCGGTATCGGGTTATTACGAGGGTGCATTTCATCCAGATCCATATGCTGCTGAAAAACCAAAATTCACTGTCAGCTCTAAAAACTGGAAAAAGTATCAAAAGTTTTTAAGTCTGGGTCAAATTGCTCTTCTGAAGCAATACCCAAGTTATCGAATTAATGTCTACAAAAGCCATCGTACAGCGGCATATCCGCAGTTCGTTTATGATGCTGTCAAAGCCAATGCAACAACGGCGACTATTCAGCAGTATGGAAGTGGTGTGCAGAATACCATAATGTCGAGCCCATTCCCGATACCGACGACAGGTGTTGAAGTGCTTTGGAATCATACATTGCGTTACAGAGGGCTACGTTGGGAGTTTGTTAGCGAGACAATGGACGCTACATCAAATGGCGACAATAATTTCAGAACCCGTGAATACAAATACTATTTTGCTTACAGTGAGCCGGGCATAACCCTAGATGAAATTGATAATAAAATTTTTTACCTTAAGCGTAAAACCTTAGCCCCGGCTAAGTTTAAAGGTGGCATGACTCTAGTGCATGAAACATTAGATCAAATTTTATCTCCGCGTAAATCATGGAGCTATAGCCCTGGTCAGCGTCGTGTTCGTCGTAACCCAGATCTAGCTTATGATACGATGGATGGTGATAGCGGTAACATTAGAACCATTGACCAAGTTGATATGTTTAATGGTGCGCCGAATCTATATTCATGGAAGTTGATCGGAAAGACTGAGAAGTATATTCCTTATAATTCGTACAAGGTACACCAGGGCGAACTAAAAGTTGATGAGATTACGGGCAGTTACCATGTGAATCCAGACTTGGTTCGATATGAACCTCATAGAGTTTGGGTGGTTGAAGCTAATTTACGCACAGGTATACAGCATACATACCATAAGCGTCGTTACTATTTTGATGAAGATACATGGCAAATCGTACTAAGTGAAGAGTTTGATAAAAAGGGCAAGTTAATCCAGACATCTGAAGCGCATACAATTAACTACTATGAAGTGCCTATGGTATTTCCAACTTTAGAAGTCACCTATGACCTAGAGAATAAGCGTTATTATGTTGAAGGTTTGGATAATGAGCGCTTGCCAATATCGACTGATGTTAACTTTAAGCGTAAAGAGTTCACCTCGTCTTCGCTTAGACGAGAAGCAAAATAGTCTGCTTGCTATAAATAAATGAACATGAAAATATGCCCTTCAAATGAAGGGCATTTTTTTGCCTAAAAATTATGGCGTTAGATGAATCCCCCCAATATCAGAGAGTTTCGATTGAATAAGACGTGTTTGGTTTTTATGTTGTGCGCCGTACTGGCAAATCATGCTGTAAGCAGTGGCTTGCCTGAGAACTTTGCTTCATTACCAGATGATGTGCAGGCGCTGTTACTGGAGTATGCTTTTTTTAATGACCAGGTGAACCTTCATTGGGGTGTAGACTCGAGCTTTTCCAGTCAGAAAGCGTATGTGAAATACCTAGATGATTATTTAAGTCGTGCTCGAATTGACTTTGATAAAGGTGTTTTGATCGTTGAGACTCTTGCTGTCAGTGAGCCAAAAAAGCAGCTTAAAAATGCGATAGTGACTGCGCTACTGACACCTGATGACCCTAATGGGGTTGATATGTATTCGGCTGCAAAAATTGAAGCCAATGGCACCCCATTTTTATTAGGGCAGGTACTTGATCAATCTAATAAGCCGATTGCATATGAATGGCGCGCTAAGCAATATGCTGAATACTTAATTGAAAACAGTTTAATCACTCAAGAGTCGGAAAGCGGGCCGTTATATCAAGTAAAAATTAAACTGGTCAATAATAGAAAGCAGGTAGCCGCAAAAGGCGTTAAAGCCTGGGTTGCGCAAGCCAGTGATCGCTTTAATTTACCTGAGTCATTAATTCTTGCGATTATTGAGACCGAAAGTAGTTTTAACCCCTTTGCAGTAAGCCATGCAAATGCATATGGACTCATGCAAATTATACCGTCTACAGCAGGTGCTGATGTTTTTGAAAAAACATTTAAACAATCAGGTAAGCCAAGTCGTACATACTTATTCAATGCCAAGAATAATATTACAGTTGGAAGTGCGTATTTAAGTATTTTACGAGACCGTTATTTGCGGGGCATTCAAAACCCAACCAGTCAGCTTTACTGTATTATTAGCGCATACAATGGTGGGGCGGGGAATGTATTTAAAACGTTTCATTCCAGTCGCAGGCAGGCGGTTCAACGTATTAATGAGCTAGATCCTGAAGATGTATTATGGCGTCTTAGAAAAAAACAGCCTAGCCATGAAGCTAGGCGATATGTAGAAAAAGTATTGGCGAATCAAAAACATTATGAATAACATATCTAGTAGTACGCACTTAGATGTCATGCAGGGCCATGTTCATGGACTTTTTAATGCTGATATTAAGTTGACTGAATTACCTGAATTGGGCCTTAAGTTTTATCTATTAGAGTCATCAATTGAAGATCGTGAGTACAGCCCTGAACAGGTAGATACCATTTGGGGCAATATGCCGTATTGGGCGTTTGCTTGGTCCAGCGGTCGAGCCCTAGCAAAATATATATTAGATCACCCTGACTTGGTAAAAGGTAAGACAATATGTGATTTTGGTGCTGGCAGCGGCATTGTGGCTTTGGCGGCCATGAAAGCGGGTGCTAAGGCGGCTTGGGCCTGTGATATTGATCCTGTGGCGCGCTTATCATGTGAGCTAAATGGCAATGAGAACGCCTTAGAGGTATCTGTATGTGAGCATGTATCAGAAGTACCAGATTTGGATTTACTGGTGGTAGGGGATGTGTTGTATGACCCAAGAAACCATAAATTAGCTGAAACCCTGTTTAATCAAAATGTGCCAGTAATATGGGCTGAAAGCAGGGCGCAGACAAAATTGAGCCATAGAGGACCTATGGCGGCTTATCAGGCTCAAACCCAGCCAAATATAGGCGGGTTTGATGAGCACAAGGATATCCATATTTACCACCATAAAATTTTATAAAAAATAGGTATTCGGCAGATATTGTCTATACTTAATAGATACTAAAGTAGCCTGTTAGAGGGTGGTGCATGCATTATCAAACGGTCAAAGATGTTGTCGATCATAGTCGGCAGCTGCATCAGGATATCAGTGGCTTATATGCAAAACTCAGTGAGGATCAGACTCAGGTGCGAGTCGGTATGCTACTAGAATATTTGAAACGACATGAGGATAATTTAGAGCAGTCGCTGGATCAATTTGAAAGTGATAAAAGTCAAAAGGTTTTAGATAGTTGGCTACAGTACACACCTGACCAAGATGTATCAGATGTATTGCTCGGCTTAACAATCAGTGATCATATGAGCACTGATCAAGTTGTGGATATGGCCCTTAAGTTGGATGACTTTTTTATAGAGCTGTACCAAGAAATAATTGATCACAGCGCCTCTTCATCTGTAAAAGTGGTTTTTCAAAACTTACTGGATATGGAGCAACAAGAAAAAATCAGCATGGCAAAAACTGCGTTGCAACTAAATGATATGTGATGCCTTATTGGTAGATTACGTTTCTATATGACATACAGATAAATAAAAACCCGCTGATGCGGGTTTTTATTTGATTGCTAGTCAGTGTTGGTGACTAAAGGCTGGCTTGTAGTTCTACTTGTTCGGTTAGCTCAGAGATAACCATGGTTTGTAATTGAGAGCATATCTTGGGGTCGCTAATGGGTTGGCCATTTTTATCGGTTAGGTAAAAAATATCATCGATGCGCTCGCCTTCTGTCAAAATTTTAGCCGTTTCTAGTGTTAGGTCAAAATCCATAAATATTTGCCCCATGCGCGCCAATAAACCTGGGCGGTCGGGTGCAATTATTTCTAGCAAGCTTCGCTTTGTATAAGGGTCATTACTCATGAAAACAGATGGCTTGAAATCAAATTGTTTTAATTGGCGTGATGTTCTGCGCTGTATTAAATCTGGGAAGTCTGATGTGTTATCAAGAATGTTTTCAAGTGTCGTCTTTATTTTCTCTAAGCGAGCTTGTTCGGTTATTGGGTTTCCGGTTTCATCTAACACAATGTAGGTGTCTAAAGCATTGTTATTTGCTGAAGTAATGATTCTAGCATCTTGGATATTCAGATGAAGCTGATCCAATGCGGCGGTCATTGCAGCAAAAAGGTGTGGTTGATCTTTCATGTAAATGAATATTTGTGTCGCACCTTCATTGGCTTCGTTACTGGTGTTGCCAATGAGAACCAAGGGTTTTTCAGAATTGCCATGTTTGAATAAAGCCAATGAATGCCAGATAAGTGTATCGACACTTTCTCGTAAAAAATATTCATCACCTGGGTTGTCCCAAAGTTTGAATAAATCTTCTTGGCTGTATCCATGTTCAGCCATTCGTTCTATTACAGCATCCTGAGTTTCTTTTACCCATTCATCTTTATTTACTGGGTTGTCTAGTCCACGACGAAGCACACTTTGTGTTTCTTTATAGAGTGTTCGCATTTGCTCTGCACGCCAGCTGGTCCAAATCTTTTTGTTGGTTGAATATATGTCGGCCACAGAGAATACGTATAGGTGATCTAGGTGGCGAGTATCCCCAATTTGAGTTGCAAAGTGGTGGATGGCATCTGCATCAGCTAAATCAATGCGCTGCGATGCTTGAGAGAATAATAAATGATTGCGCACAAGCCAGACAATTAAGTCGGTGTCTTTCTGGCTTAGCCCATGCTGAATACAAAATTGTTCGGTTATTTCCGCACCTGTAATTTCATGCTCACCTGGTAAGGCTTTTCCGACATCGTGCAGTAAGGCGGCCAGGTAAATGATTTCTTTTTTAGGGATGTTGTGAATCAGTTTTGAGGCTAACGGAAAAATGTCTTTTTCAACACCAAAACGTAAATGCCGCATGAACTTAACGGCTCTGAAGCTATGCTGATCCACTGTGTAGCTATGAAAAAGATCGTGCTGCATGTGGCCAATGATGTCACCAAACGATGGTATGTATTGACCAAGAATGCCATAACGCATCATTCGTTCTAGTTCACGTACCACATTATTTGGATTACGAGTGATGGCAATAAACGTTCGTGTATTGTCAGGGTCCGATCTGAATGTATCATCAATGGCATGTCGATGATCACGTAATGCACGTACTGTGTTGGCTCTTACACCTTTTAATGTATCGTCGGATGCCATTGTGTAAAAAACTTCAAGCATGGCATTTGGTGTGTGATCAAATAGGTTTGGTTCTATAATTTCTAAATAATCATTCCGACGCTGGAAGTGCTGGTTGATTGGCTCGATCACATCTTGTGTCTGGCTATCAACAATGATTTCTTTAAAAAGCATCATAAGAAGATCATTGATTTCTGTTAGGGCGATACTGTAGCGATAGAATTGATGCATCATGCATTCTACGGCCAGCTTGTCATCTTGATCTTCAAAGCCCATTACTTCTGCAATTTCTTTTTGAAAATCAAATAAAAGCTGATCTTCTTCTCGGCCCGTTACCATGTGAAGGGCAAAGCGTAATTGCCATAGGAAGTTACGGCAGCGAATCAGCATGCCGTATTCAAAGTCATCTAAAATGGCTTGTGTGCTTAGGCTTTCAAGCTGGTTACTGCCAAAGTGTCTTTGTAGGATCCAGACGATTGTATGGAGATCTCGCAATCCACCTAAGCCATTTTTAATATTTGGTTCTAGGTTGTAGTCTGTATCTAGGTGCTTTTCATGGCGCTGAGTTTGTTCTTGCCATTTGGCTTTAAAGAATTCGTCGCTCGGCCAGATGTGATTGGAGTCGGTATTGCTGGCCATTGTGTCGCGTAATGCATCGGGGCCGGCAAGGGTTCTGGTTTCCATTAAGTTGGTAGCAATGGTTAAATCTTTTTTTGCTTCTTTATTGCAGTCGTCAAGGGTCCGAACGCCGTGGCCCACATCTAACTTTATGTCCCACATGAAGGTAATAAAGTCTTGCATGGCTGAGCTGTGCTCAGAGAAGGCTTCTTCATCAGAGCTAAGTAAAAGTATGTCTATATCAGACTTGGGGTGAAGTTCGCCTCGCCCATAGCCACCAACAGCTAATAGGGCGATATTCTTAGTGTCTGAAGGAAAAAATTTATCCCAAGCCGCTTTTAAAAGCTGATCCATAAACCAAGATCGGGCGTGAACAAGCGTCACTGCGTCGAGTGTTTTACGGAATTCAGCGTTCATTATCTCATGTGACTGAGTAATGGCAGACTTAAACAGTGGTATGACGGGCTTGCCAGATGCAAGGTCATCATTAAATGCTTGGATATCAAAAATACGAGACAACAAACCCTGGTCCATAATATTGACTAGCCTATTCTTCCCAAGGAAACGTTTCTTCTTTACGGCGAGTAAGTACTTCAATGCCATCAGCTGTTACTAAGCAGGTGTGTTCCCACTGAGCACTTAATTTTCGGTCTTTTGTAATAACAGTCCAATGATCGCCAAGCAGCTTACTTTGAGGCTTTCCTTGGTTGATCATAGGTTCGATAGTGAAGCACATGCCTTCTTTAAGTGCCATTCCAGTACCTGGGCGGCCATAATGCATAACTTGAGGGTCTTCATGGAAAACTGCGCCAATACCATGACCGCAATACTCTCGAACCACTGTGTAATAGTTAGATTCAGCATGTTCTTGGATTATGTGACCGATATCTCCAAGTTGTGCACCTGGCTTAACCAGTGCCATCGCTTTGTACATGCACTCTTGAGTGATTTCCACTAGGCGTTTATCGGCTGGTTTGGGTTCGCCAACAAAAAACATCTTGCTAGTATCGCCGTGGTAGCCATCTTTAATAACGGTTACGTCAATGTTAACGGAGTCGCCTTTTTTAAGGGCTTTATCGTCGGTAGGGATGCCGTGACAGATAACATGATTAACAGAAGTGCATATCGATTTTGGGAAGGGAGGGTTTCCGTAATTTAAAGGAGCTGGAATGCCTTTTTGAACATCAACGATATAGTTGTGGCAAATACGATCCAATTCTCCAGTTGTCACACCAGGCTTAACAAACTCACCGATCATTTCTAGCACTTCAGCCGCTAATCGGCCTGCAATGCGCATTTTTTCGATTTCTTCAGGTGTCTTTATGGTTACAGCCATTATCAGGGCTTCGCTATATCTTGTAATTTGTCAGCTATTGTACGCATTTATTAGCGATAGATGAACCGGTAATCGGATCGGATATAAGGGGATAATGGTCTAAAAAACTTCCCAAAGGAGGCTCTTTCATGGTATAAAGCGCGCGCTTGTTTTCGCTAATGGCGGATAAACAAGTAAATTTACTAAATCCGCACATATGTCGACACGTTATTCTGGGTGTCTGTTTTAAGGCTAAATAAGCCATAAAATAGATTGGATAATGGGACGTATGGAGGCCTAACCCTATATAAAGGTATATTTATCATGGCTCAAGTAAGCATGCGTGACCTGCTAAAAGCAGGCGTTCACTTTGGACACCAAACTCGTTACTGGAATCCAAAGATGGCTCAGTTCATCTTTGGTGCGCGTAACAAGATCCACATAATCAATCTAGAGCACACTGTTCCTGCTTTTAACGAAGCTTTAAATATCGTTAAAGGTATGGCTGCTAAGAACAACAAAGTATTATTTGTTGGTACTAAGCGTGCTGCATCTAAAGTTATCCAAGATCAAGCTGCTCGTGCAAACCAGCCGTTTGTTGCTCACCGTTGGTTAGGTGGCATGTTGACTAACTACAAAACTATTCGTCAGTCTATCAAGCGTCTACGTGACCTTGAAATTCAAAAAGCAGACGGTACTTTTGAGCAGTTGACTAAAAAAGAAGCGCTAATGCGTACTCGTGAAATGGACAAACTAGAGCGTTCAATCGGTGGTATTAAAGAAATGGGCGGCATTCCTGACGCACTTTTCGTTATCGATGTTGATCATGAGCGTATAGCTATTCAAGAAGCTAACAAGCTAGGTATCCCAGTTATCGGTATCGTTGATACAAACAGCAACCCAGATGGCGTTGATTACATCATTCCTGGTAATGATGATGCGATCCGTGCGATCGAAATCTTCACTTCTGCTGTAGCTGATGCATGTATCGAAGGTAAAGCTGAAGCCGGCGCTAAAGCACCTGCTGCTAAAGAAGCTGATGCTCCTGCTAAAGAAGCTGCTCCTAAGAAGGCTCCTGCTAAGAAAGCTGCTCCTAAGAAAGAAGCTGCTCCTAAGAAAGAAGCTGCTCCTAAGAAAGAAGCTGCACCTAAAGCCGCTGAATAAGTTTTATATAGCTGTGCTTTAAAATAAAAAGGGGGGAAACCCCCTTTTTTATAAATAATTTTTAATATTTAGAATTTGGGTGACGACTATGGCAGCTGTATCTGCAAAATTAGTTAAAGAATTACGTGAGCGTACTGGCCTTGGCATGATGGAGTGCAAAAAAGCACTTTCAGCTGCTGACGGTGATATCAATGCGGCAATCGAAGAAATGCGTAAAAACTCTGGCCTTAAAGCGGCTAAAAAAGCAGGTCGTACTGCTGCTGAAGGTATCGTAGTAATCAAAACAGCTGCTGATAATTCATCGGCTATGCTAGTTGAGGTTAACTCCGAAACAGATTTCGCTGCTAAAAACGAAGATTTCTTAGGTTTTGCTAACACAGTGGCTACTTCGGCATTCGAAGCAAAAGACACTAATGTAGCCGCGCTTAACGACGGTGCTTTAAAAGACGTTCGTGACGCTCTTGTTCAAAAAATTGGTGAAAACATTTCAGCTCGTCGCGCTGAATTAGTTGAAGGCGATGTGGTTGCAGGTTATGTCCACTCTAACCTTCGTATTGCAGCACTAGTAGCGCTTAAAGGCGGAACTGAAGAGCTAGCAAAAGACATTGCAATGCACGTAACAGCGGTTAACCCTCGCGTACTTGCTCCTGCTGACATGCCTGAGTCTGAACTAGAATCTGAAAAAGCGATCATCAAGGCGCAGCCTGATATGGCTGGCAAGCCAGACGCAATCGTTGAAAAAATGATGGGTGGCCGCATTCAAAAGTTCTTGAAAGAGAACAGCTTGTTAGAGCAACCTTTCGTTAAAAACCCTGAGCTTACAATTGCTAAATTAGCAAAAGAAGCCGGTGCTGAAGTAATTAGCTTTGTTCGTATAGAAGTAGGCGAAGGTATTGAAGTTGATGAGACTGATTTCGCTGCTGAAGTAGCTGCACAGCTAAAGGGTTAATTTAATAAATTAACCATTTGAATGCCGAGTCTGGTTAACCTTACTCGGCATTTGTACGTCATAACCCCAGTAAACTGAGCAGAAATTGATCGCTTAGGGCTGGGGTTTTGCAGTAAAACAATAGGCTTATTTGTGTTAACTTAAGCCTAAGCAGAATTCAGAACCTAATAACTGAGGTGACATATGCCAGCGGCAGAAAATCGTAGCCCTAAATACAAACGCGTTCTTTTGAAGTTAAGTGGTGAAGCACTTCAAGGTGAGAAAGAGTTTGGCATCGATCCGAAAGTATTGGATGCAATGGCATTAGAAGTTGGTCAGTTAGTCGGTATTGGTGTTCAAGTGGGCCTAGTAATTGGCGGCGGAAATTTATTTCGTGGTGCAGAGCTAAGTAAAGCAGGTCTAGATCGAGTAACAGGCGATCACATGGGTATGCTTGCAACCGTTATGAATGCCTTAGCAATGCGTGACTCACTTGAGCGCAGCAATATTAAATGTCGAGTGATGTCAGCGATCCCAATGAGTGGGATAGTTGAACATTATGATCGCCGTCGAGCTGTTCGCCATTTAACGAGTGGTGATGTGGTTATATTCTCAGCGGGTACCGGCAACCCATTTTTCACTACCGATTCGGCAGCTTGTTTGCGTGGAATTGAAATAGAAGCTGATGTTGTATTGAAGGCCACTAATGTAGATGGTGTATACGACTCAGATCCAAAGAAAAATCCTAATGCAGTTAAATTCGATACCCTAACTTACGATGAGGTTCTAGAGCGTCAATTAGGCGTGATGGATTTAACCGCTATCTGTTTGGCCCGTGACCATAAAATGCCATTACGCGTATTTAACATGGTTAGCCCTGGCATTATGGGTAAAATTATTATGAGTAGTGATGATGGCACTACAATCTTGTGTGGAGAAGAGCTAAATGATTAATGAAATTAAACAAGATGCACAAGAGCGCATGCAAAAAAGCGTTGGTGCGATGACAGATGCGTTCAAGAAGGTAAGAACGGGTCGTGCAAACCCTTCATTGCTAGATGGAATTACTGTTGATTATTACGGTTCACCAACGGCTATTTCTCAAGTCGCTAACATCATTGTTGAAGATGGCCGCACCTTAGCTATTAACGCTTGGGAAAAGCCGATGATCGCGGTTATTGAAAAAGCAATCATGAAAAGTGACTTGGGTATTAATCCAGCTACAAATGGCGATACTATTCGTATCCCAATGCCTATGTTAACTGAAGAAACTCGTAAAGATTTCATCAAGCTAGCCCGTGCAGAAGCTGAAAAAGGCCGTATTTCTGTGCGTAATATTCGCCGTGATGCAAATGGCGATGTTAAGTCTTTACTAAAAGAGAAAGAAATTAGTGAAGATGAAGAGCGTCAAGCGGAAGACGAAATTCAGAAAATCACTAACAAGTTTATTGCAGATATCGATAAGCTATTGGGTGATAAAGAAAAAGACCTAATGCAGGTATAACCCTAAGTTTCTATGAAGCTGTGCCACACAGGATGTATGTGTGGCTTCATAAACAGGTCTACACATGTCAGAAAAAGTGCCCAATTTCGAACGAATCCCTAAGCACGTTGCTATTGTAATGGACGGCAATAACCGCTGGGCTAAGCGACGCCATTTACCTGGGGTTGCGGGACATAAAAGTGGTGTTAAAGCTGTTCGCATTGTAATCGAGCAGGCTGCTCGATTAGGTGTTGAAGTACTGACACTTTTTGCCTTTTCTAGTGAGAATTGGCAGCGTCCGGAAAAAGAAGTAAAAGCTTTAATGCAGTTGTTTTTAAGTGCATTGCAGCGAGAAGTAAAGAAGCTCCATGAGCATAATATTCGATTAGTTATTATGGGTGATGTTGAAGGTTTCAGTGAAACCTTGCAAGAGCACATAATAAAGGCACAAGATTTAACCAAGGACAATGATGGTTTAACCTTAGTGGTAGCGGCTAATTATGGCGGTCGCTGGGATATTAGTGATGCTGCTAAGAAGCTTGCGCTAGACGTAAAGGCTGGTGAAGTAAATGCAGATGATATAACACCTGAGCTATTTGGTAAGTACACTAACCTACAAGAATTTCCAGAGCCTGATTTGTGTATACGCACAGGTGGAGAGCTCAGAATTAGTAATTTTATGTTATGGCAATTTGCATACACTGAATTAGTGTTTAGCAATGCATTGTGGCCAGACTTTAAAGAAACTCACTTCTGGTCGGCAATAGAAGAATATAATAGCCGCACGCGTCGTTTTGGGCGCACAGATGAACAATTACAGGAAGATAGTTAACGTGCTTAAGCAACGCATTATAACTGGGCTGATTTTGGCGCCTATTATGATTGGGGGAATATTTTTTCTACCCGTCCCTCAATTTATGATATTTATTGCTGCAATTTCAGCTTTAGGGGCTTGGGAATGGGCAAATCTTTCCGGAATCACTAATCAAGTGGCACGTGTTGGTTACGCTGCGTTGGTTTCTCTTGTTATATATGGTTTACATTATTTCGGTTTAGAGCAAGAGCCAGACTTGCTTTACGGGGCTCTTATTTGGTGGGTAATTGCATTTATTTTGGTGCGTACTCATCCTAAATTTAAAGGGTTCTGGGCAGCTACTCCGATTCGATTGGCGTTAGGCTTTGTCATTATTGTCCCTATGTGGATTGGTTTTGTTCAGCTGAAAAGTTACCCAGAATTAAACACTTACTTGATTCTATATGTGATGGCGATTATTTGGGGTGCAGATGTCGGTGCTTACTTTGCTGGCAGAGCATTTGGTAAGAATAAATTGGCACCAAAAGTTAGCCCTGGTAAAACATGGGAAGGGGTGTACGGAGGTATTCTTACAACATCTATTATTGCTGTTATTGGTGGTTTTTGGTTGCAAGACAAGACATTTCAAACGTTCAGTGCTGAGCAGTGGGTGACCTTGTTTGTTATCACTTTAATTGTAACAGCGGTGTCTGTAGTTGGAGACCTTGCTGAAAGTATGATGAAGCGTCACCGTGGTATCAAAGACTCAAGTAATCTATTGCCTGGTCATGGTGGTGTAATGGATAGAATTGATAGTATGACTGCAGCTTTACCTGTATTTGCACTAGCACTTAGTTTAGTGGGTTGGGATCTTAAGTTATGACCCAGTCAATTACCGTATTGGGTGCTACTGGCTCCATCGGTAAAAGTACTCTGGATGTTATTTTAAGGCATCCTGATCTATATCGTATATTTGCATTAACAGCGAATACACAAGTGAGTCTGATGGCTGACTTGTGTGTTGTTCATAACCCTGAATATGCAGTAATGGCCGACCCATCTTCGGCCATGGACCTCGAGAAAAAATTAAAGTCACTTCACTCCAAAACTAAAGTTTTGTCAGGTGTCGACAGCTTGTGTGATGTGTCATCACACTCAGGTGTGGATCAGGTTATGGCTGCAATCGTTGGTGCAGCAGGTTTGCTTCCTACATTAGCAGCTGCAAAATCAGGTAAACGGGTTTTACTGGCAAACAAAGAAGCATTGGTGATGAGTGGTGAGATTTTCATGCAAGCGATTGCTGAAAATAATGCTGAACTATTACCAATAGATAGTGAGCATAATGCAATATTTCAGTCGCTTCCGGCTGGATATGATCAAGACATTAAGCTTAAGCAGCAAATCCGTAAGATTTTACTCACGGCTTCTGGAGGTCCATTTCGGGGCTGGTCAAAAGAAGAGTTGAGTGCCGTCACACCCGCCCAAGCTGTTAAGCACCCAAATTGGTCAATGGGGCAGAAAATATCGGTAGATAGTGCCACACTGATGAATAAAGGCTTGGAGTTAATTGAAGCTTGCTGGCTTTTTGATGTGAAGCCAAAACAAATAGAAGTGGTTGTACACCCTGAATCAGTCGTGCACTCAATGGTGCAGTATGTGGATGGCTCGGTTATTAGCCAGATGGGCAACCCAGATATGCGTACGCCAATAGCTTATGGTTTGGCCTGGCCACAGCGTATTGATAGTGGCGTTGGCTCATTAGATTTCTTTCAATTAGCTCAATTGAATTTTGAAGCCCCTAACCATGAAGTATTTCCTACCTTAAATTTATGCTCCCAAGCCTTTGAAACTGGCGGAACCGCGCCTGCGATTTTAAATGCAGCAAATGAAATTGCAGTAGAAGCATTTTTACGGGAACAAATTGCATTTACATCAATCTCAGACCTAATCGATGACGCTTTAAATCATTGTGACATTACAAAAGCGGCCAGCTTGGAATCTGTGTTAGAAGCAGATAAAGCAGCTAGGCAATTTGTTAAGGAACGAATAAAAGCATGACAGTCCTATATAGTTTGCTCGCATTAATAGTCACCCTTGGAATACTTGTTACTGTCCATGAATACGGACACTACTGGGTTGCACGTAAGTGCGGTGTAAAGGTTTTACGTTTCTCAGTGGGCTTTGGTAAGGCCTTATGGACTCGTATGGACAAAAACGGCACTGAATTTGTCATAGCTGCCATTCCACTTGGGGGCTATGTGAAAATGCTCGACGAGCGTGAAGGCAATGTACCTGATGAATTAAAAGAACAGGCATTTAATAATAAAACCGTTTGGCAGAGAATGGCCATTGTTTTGGCTGGACCATTAGCCAATATATTGTTTGCGATTTTTGCTTATTGGTTAATGTTTGTTGTAGGTGTTACCCAGGTGAAGCCTGTAATTGGTGAGCTAGAGCCACTAGGGGTTGCAGCGGAGTCAGGGCTAAAATCAGAGCAACTAATAACAGCGGTTGACGGCTCTAAAGTGAGTGGTTGGCAAGAAGTTAACTATCAACTGTTAACACGAATTGGAGATACCGGTGAAATAGTCATAACGGCTGAATCTAAAGAATATTCACTGAAAGTAAATAAATGGCTGAGCGATGCAGAAGAGCCAAACCCTCTAAGATCTTTGGGGATAGCGCCTTTTAGACCAAGAGTTCCAGCCATAATCTCTGAACTCCAACCTGACAAACCAGCTATACAGGCAGGCTTGCTTCAAGGTGATTTGATTACTGAGGTTGATGGAAAGCAAATAGAGCAATGGTACGATTTTGTTGAAGAGGTCCAAGCAAGTGCAGGAAAGGCATTGAATCTTAATGTTTTAAGGGCCGATCAAACGGTTCAATTAACCTTAATTCCAGGTTCAAAGACTTTGGATAATGGAACGGTAGTCGGTTTTGTTGGTGCAATGGTCCAGACACCTGTTATACCTGCTGATTTTATAACAAAACTTCAGTACGACCCTTTAACAGCTTTATTTAAAGGAGCAGAAAAGACCTGGGATATGTCGGTGGTGACGCTGCAATCAATCGGAAAAATGATACAAGGCTTACTGTCCGTAAAAAACTTGAGTGGGCCAATTACCATTGCTAAAGTGGCAAACGCATCTGCACAAGCTGGTTTTGAAGCATTTGTTGGTTTTTTAGCGTATATCAGTATTATGTTGGCAGTCGTAAATTTACTGCCTATCCCAGTGTTAGATGGCGGTCACTTTTTGTTTTATGCAATAGAAGCAATTAAAGGGTCGCCTGTATCTGAAAAGGTTCAGATGATGGGAATGAAGCTAGGAATGAGTATGATGTTGATGATCATGGTTGTGGCCATTTTTAACGATATAAGTCGTATTTAAGATAGCGTGTAAAATAGTTTTAACATCTGGGGTTAGCCCCATTTTCTGCGGTAAAGATAAAAATAAGTTCGGAATCAAATGAAGTTAATAGTCGTAAGTATATTTTTTGCTGTTTGTGCCTCATTGGCTCAAGCAGAATCGTTTAAAGTTGAAGACATTCGAGTGGATGGCTTACAGCGTGTCAGTGCCGGAACGGTATTTTCTGCTTTTCCAATTAACATTGGACAGAGAGTGGATGATAAAAGCCTTGCTCAGGCCAGTAAAAGCCTTTTTCGTACGGGTTATTTCAATAATATCGAGTTAATGCGAGATAACAACATCCTTGTCATTAAGCTTGTTGAGCTTCCTACTATTACTGAGATAAATATTGAAGGAAACAGTGCCATAGAAACGGAGCAGCTTAAAGAAGGCTTAAAGCAAGCTGGGCTTGCAGATGGGTACGTGTTTAAAAGATCAACCCTTGAGCGCTTAGAATTAGAGTTAGAGCGTCAATATGTAAGTCAGGGCCGTTACGATGCTCAAATTGATACCGAAGTTAAAAAATTACCAAGAAATAGGGTGTCCCTACAAATTAATGTAGAGGAAGGGTCTGTAGCATCTATTAGTCATATGAATATTGTTGGCAATGCTGCATTTGATAAAACAGAACTACTGAAACAATTTGAATTGATGCCAAGTAATTTATGGTCTTGGTACAACAGTGATGATAAATATTCGAGAGAGAAGCTTGGCGGTGACCTTGAGAGGCTGCGTTCGTATTATTTAGATCGTGGTTATATTCGTTTTAATGTTGAATCAACTCAGGTTTCACTATCTCCCAGTAAAGAAGATGTCTATATAAGTGTAAATGTGCACGAGGGAGACATTTATAAAGTAAAAGAGGTGAAACTTGCTGGAGACCTGGTAATAGATGAAGCCTTGTTAAAGCCTTTGTTAATCATGAGAGATGGGCAAACATTTAGCCGTCGTAATATGACACTGACTCAAGACCTTATTTCCAAGCGTCTAGGGAATGAAGGTTTTACATTTGCTAGTGTTAACGGTGTGCCAAAAATAAATGATGAAGATAAAACAGTCGACATAACATTTTTTGTTGAACCAGGAAAACGTACCTATGTACGCAGAATAAACTTCTCTGGTAATGAATCCACTATGGATGAAGTTCTACGTCGAGAAATGGTGCAAATGGAAGGCGGCTGGGCTTCTACCGAGTTAATAGAGCAGTCAAAAAGTCGCTTAGAGCAATTAGGGTTTTTCAAGGGTGTGAATGTTGAAACACCAAAAGTACCGGGCTCAGAAGATCTAATTGATGTTAACTATAATGTTGAAGAGCAGCCAAGCGGCAGCCTTAACTTAAGTATCGGTTACTCAAGTGCTGATGGCATGATAATAGGTTCCAGTGTCAGTCAAAATAATTTCATGGGCACTGGTAAAAAAATGAGTACCAGTGTGAATAAAACAGATTCTCAAACAAGTTTGAATTTATCATTTACGAATCCATATTATACAGTTGATGGTATCAGTCGCGGCTACAGTATTTTTTACAGTCAAACGGACTTCTCGGAACAAAATCTAAGTGATTACAATACGGATACTTATGGTGGGCGCAGTACATTTGGTTTCCCTATTAATTCACGTGAGCGTTTATCTTTCAGTATTGAAGCCAGTCAAACGGACATGACGGTGACCACTAGCGCCCCAGAAGAAATCCAAGATTTCAAAGATGTTCAAGGTGATAGCTTTGTTGAATTTACATTAGGTAGTCAATGGAGTTGGACAACTTTGAATAGAGGCTTATTTCCGACAGCAGGTGCCAAGCAAAGTTTATCACTAGAGGCAACATTGCCAGGCAGTGAGCTAGAATATTATCGAGCCACATATAATGCTCAAAAATACTTCCCGATTTCACTTAACGGAGATTGGACCTTTAGAATTCGCACCGAGGTGGGTTACGGCGATGGTTATGGTGATACAGAGGAATTGCCTTTCTTTCGTAACTTCCGCGCTGGTGGCGTAGGTTCAGTTCGTGGGTTTACAAGTAATTCATTAGGGCCGAAAGGGGTATATAAATATTCGTCTGGCCTTGATCTTGATACAGACCCTAATACGACAGACGATTTTCAATGGGTAGAAGATTTAAATAGCTTGGGGGGGAATTTGTTAACCGAAGCCTCAGCTGAATTTATCTTTCCATTACCTTTTGTAGAAGATCAACGGAGCATGAGAAGTGCCATGTTTATTGATGCAGGTAATGTTTTTGATACTGAGTGCTTAGTGCTAACACCGGATACTACAGGTAGTACAGCACATCCATCCTGTATTGAAGGTTTTGATCTGGATGAAATTAGGGTCTCAGCAGGTGTAGGTTTAACTTGGGTGACAGCTATCGGTCCACTTACTTTTACATTTGCACGTGAACTGAACAGTAAAACTGATGATAAAACAGAAGGTTTCGAGTTCTCTCTAGGCCAAGTGTTTTGATAGACAGTATTTACTTTTACTTTAAATAATTTAAACATAACAACTATAATAATCTTAAAGATCATGGGAAAAACAATGAAAACATTATCAACTATTTTAGTCGCTGCTTTGTCTTTGACGCTTTCAGCTTCTGTATTGGCAAGTAAAATTGCTGTAGTGGATATGGAACGTGCTTTATTTCAATCCGAAGGTGCAAAAGCCTCGTTTAAGCAGATTGAAGATCAGTTTGGCGATAACCTAGTTAAAATCAAAGAACTTGAAAAAGACCTAATGGACAGCCAGAAAAAATTGCAAAAAGATGGCGCTATTATGAGTGATGACGAGCAACGTAAACTTCGAAATAATGTGAAAGAAAAACAAAGCGAATTTCAGTTTCATGCCGGTAAATTACAGCAAGCTGAGCAACAATGGCGCCAGCAGTTTTTTCGTGCAAACATGCCTCGTATACAAGAAATTTTAAAGGCAATCATCGATGAAGAAAAAGTCGATGTGGTTTTCAATGGCCAAGCGGTGATACATGTCACCCCAGATTTAGATTTAACTAAAAAATTATTGAACAAGCTGAACCAAGCGACAGCTGCGAAAAAGTAAGATGAGTTTTACTTTAGAAAAAATTGCCGATTATTTAGATGCTAAGTTTATTGGTGATCCTGAATTAGAAATCTGTGGGCTAGGCACCTTGTCTGCTGCTGAACCTGGTCAATTAAGCTTTTTAGCTAATTTGGCTTATAAGGATCAATTAGATACGACCAAGGCCAGTGCAGTAATCATACATTCTAGACAAGTTGACGATTGTAAAACCGCTGCCATTATTTTAGATAACCCTTATCTGGGTTATGCAAAGGTGTCTGAGTTATTCGATACCTTGCCTAATCCAGATAGTAATATACATCACTCTGCTGTCGTAAGCTCATCAGCAACAATCGGTCGTAATGTGACTTTGGGCCCAAATAGTGTCGTAGAAGATAATGCAATCATTGCAGATAATGCTGTGATTGGGTCTGGAAGTGTAGTCGGTGTAAATAGCCGCATTGGTGAAGGAACACGCCTACATCACAATGTATCTATTTATCATGATGTAGTGATCGGCAATCAATCAATTATCCATAGCGGTGCTATTATTGGTTCAGATGGCTTTGGCTTTGCTAATAATAAAGGCCAGTGGGTGAAGATCTGCCAAATTGGTGGTGTGTTGATTGGTGACAATACTGAAATTGGTGCTAATACGACTATCGACCGCGGTGCGATGAGTGACACGAAAATTGGTAATGGTGTTAAGTTGGATAATCAAATCCAGATTGCCCACAATGTAGAGATTGGTGATCACTGTGCGATGGCTGCGGGCACTATGATCGCAGGCAGTACTAAGATAGGTAATTGTTGTACATTGGCTGGTGGTGTAGGTGTTGCAGGGCATCTGTCTATTGTTGATGGTTCGCATGTGACAGCGTTAACATTGGTCACTAAAAGCATTACTGAACCAGGAAGTTACTCTTCTGGAACAGCCATGTCTAAAACTTCTGAATGGCGTAAAAGTGCGGCTCGTTTTAGGCAGTTAGATGATATGGCTAAACGTATTAAAGTGCTTGAAAAAGCATCTGAAGGATAACCTAATGGCAGTGATGGATTATAAAGAAATAACCGATTTACTGCCTCATAGGTATCCTTTTTTATTAGTAGATCGAGTCACGGGCTTAGATCGCAAAGTGAGTATTACTGGTTATAAAAATGTTACCAGTAATGAGCCCTTCTTCGAAGGTCACTTTCCGAATAACCCAATCATGCCCGGCGTATTAATATTAGAATCCTTGGCTCAGCTATCCGGACTTTTAGGTCTAGAGGCCATGGGGAAAGAACAAGCAAAAAATACAGTATATTATTTTGCAGGCATTGATAATGCCCGCTTTAAAAAGCCTGTTGTACCAGGCGATCGCCTTGAAATGGAAGCTCGTTATATTAGTGATAAACGAGGAATTTGGCGTTTTGAATGTGAAGCCAAGGTTGATGGAAAACTAGCCTGTAAGGCTGAAATCTTGTGTGCAGCAAGGGAAGTAGAATTTTGATAGATCCACGCGCAATTATCGATCCGAGTGCTCAAGTAGCCGAAAATGTAACCATTGGACCTTGGACCATTGTTGGCCCAGATGTTGTTATTGGAGAAGGCACTGAAATCTCCAGCCATGTCGTTATTAAAGGCCCAACAACGATTGGTAAAAACAATCGAATCTTCCAGTTTTGTAGCATTGGAGAAGATTGCCAGGATAAAAAATTTAATGGCGAGCCAACAAGACTTGAAGTGGGCGATGGTAATATCTTCAGAGAAGCGTGTACCGTTCATAGAGGCACGACTCAAGACAATGAATTGACCAAGATTGGCAACCACAATCTGTTTATGGTGAATGTACATATAGCCCATGACGTCATGATTGCTGATAATTGTATATTGGCCAACGATACAAACATTGCTGGGCATGTTCACATAGGTGATTTTGTAATATTAGGCGGCGCTTCTCAAGTGCATCAGTTTGTCAAAATTGGCGCGCACAGCATGTGTGGTACAGGCTCAATTGTACTAAAAGATGTTCCAGCCTATATCATGGCTAATGGCAACTCTGCAAAACCACATGGTATTAATATTGAAGGCTTGAAGCGTCGAGGTTTTGAAAAAACCGATATTAGAACGTTACGCAATGCTTACAAATTTATTTATCGCAAAGGTTTAACCTTAGAAGAAGCCATGCCTGAAGTAGAGGCATTAAAAGCCGAATCGAGTGCAGTTAGTTTATTGATCGAAAGTATTGAATCTTCTACACGTGGAATCATTCGTTAATGACAAAATGTTTTGCGATGGTTGCTGGTGAAGCGTCTGGCGATATTTTGGGTGCTGGTTTAGTAAGGGCGCTTAAGGTTAAGTACCCCGATGCTAGGTTTGTAGGCATTGGCGGACCTAAAATGATAGCTGAAGGTTTTGAGTCTTTGTATTCCATGGAGCGTTTATCGGTCATGGGGTTGTTTGAAGTTCTTGGTCGCTTAGGAGAGCTTTTAAAAGTAAGAAAAGAGTTATTTAAAACCATTAAAACCATTAAACCTGATGTGTTTATTGGTATTGATGCTCCAGATTTTAACCTATCTCTTGAAAAAAAACTGAAAGAAAGTGGCATTAAAACTGTCCACTACGTTAGCCCAAGTGTTTGGGCATGGCGTGAAAAAAGAGTATTTAAAATCAAGCAATCTGCAGACCTTGTGTTGTGCTTATTTCCTTTTGAAGTTGATTTTTATAAAACACATGAAGTACCAGCAATATGTGTTGGCCATACCCTAGCAGATGCCATTGATCTTGAGCCTGATACCGAACAAGCCAGAAAAACACTCTCCATTGAACGTGATGCCCAAGTGGTTGCCATTTTACCAGGCAGCCGAGAAGGAGAGGTTAGTAGGCTAGGTGAGCTGTTTTTACAGAGTGCTCGTTTAATCAAACAATCAATTCCTAACGTTAAATTTGTAATCCCTGCGGCCAATAAAGCACGTAAGCAACAGCTTGATGAAATACTGTCTGGTTTTGAAAACGTACAGGTTACCTTATTAGATGGTATGAGTACTGAGGCCATGTGTGCGGCAGATGTTATATTAATGGCGTCAGGTACAGCGGCTTTAGAGGGAATGTTATTTAAAAAGCCCTTGGTTGTTTCCTATAAGCTTTCTTCCTTGTCAGCTTTTTTCCTATTTAGAATGCTCAGACAACCTTTTGTTTCTTTACCAAATTTGTTGGCAGGTAAAGAGCTCGTTCCAGAAATCTTACAGGATGATGCCACGCCTGAGAGCTTGTCAAAAGCCGTACTTACTTTTTTACAGGATGAAAACGCTTCAAAACATCTTCATGATGAGTTTCTAGTTTTACACAAATCTTTGCGATTAAACGCTGATGAAGCAGCAGCAAATGCAATAAGCGATATTATTTAAGTGAGATTTTGATGGAAATCATCCAGCAAGAACAATTACTGATTAACCAAGGTATTTTATACTGTGGTGTGGATGAAGCTGGAGCGGGTCCTTTATGTGGTGATGTAGTTGCGGCTGCGGTCATTCTTGATCCTAATAATCCAATCCCATTTCTAAATGATTCTAAGAAATTAAGTGAAAAAAAACGTGAATTATTATTTCCTGAAATTATGGAAAAAGCACTAGCCTATTGCGTTGCTAGGGCGACTGTTAGGGAAATAGAAGAAATTAATATATTGCACGCTAGAATGCTGGCAATGACTCGTGCGGTTAACGGATTAAGTATCGCGCCTCAGCATGCATTAATTGATGGGAATAGATTACCGTTAAATATGTGCTGTGAAGGTACACCGATAATCAAAGGTGATGCCTTGGTAGCCGCTATCTCTGCAGCTTCGGTGTTGGCCAAAGTAACACGAGACCACGATATGGTTGAACTAGATAAGTTGTACCCAATGTATGGATTAGCTAAACATAAAGGCTATCCAACCAAAGCGCATCTAGAAGCGCTTAAAGAGCATGGGCCGATCGAGATTTACCGTAAAACTTACGGCCCTGTTAAGGCTTTATTAAGTAATTAGCAGTTGATATGGCAGTAGCAAGCAGCTAATTAGTTTGCTTACCGCACTTTGGCAGCATTTTAATTTTATCCGGGTAAACACTCCAAGCGGAACCCGTAATAAAATCTGTTGGTATACTGATTAATCCAGCATCTAATAATAACCCTAATAATGTTAACTTATTAAATCTAGCTTCAGTGGTAAAAGTTTGTTGGCATTCTCCCATCACAACTTGAACCTTATGGGCTTCATCACGCGCAACCGACCTAGATACATAACCCGTCCCGACAAATCGATCGTTAATGAAGACTTCAGCCTCCTTGTGAGTTTTTATTGTTAAGTCTTGTTGGCTGCCACTGAACATCGAAGCGCATCCAGTTAAAAGGATCATTAGGCATAGCGTTATTAATTTCATATCTAAGCCTCTATAATTTAATTTCATAAGAAAGTTGTGTAAACCACTGGTTGAATGTTTCTTTTTCACCGTCGTGACTTACTTCTAGTTGGCTTAGTTGCAAGCGCCAATTTGAGTTGGGGGTGCTTTTATATAGAAGGGCTGCTGCTAGCTGTGGCTTGCTCAAGGACTCATATGTGGAATTTGTACTTGAGGAATCAGGCTGCTGTACAGACCCGTCTTGCGGAACAATAGTAAGCGTTTCAATATCACTGTACTCACTACTACCAAAGATCATGCCTGCCTTTCCTTGGAGCATAAGTGTATCTGTAATAGGGATATATAATACATGGCTTAAATAGACACCATTAAGACTAATAGTTGCCTCTCTGATTCGACTCTCAATGAGAGATCCATCATTGTCTTTAGTCTTGATTAAGCTTTTATTAAAGTTAATTTTTCCATAGTTAATGTAGCCTAATTCTGCACCGTAATATTTATGGAATCGAAAGTTTAAATAGAAATTGAATGGTTTGGAGCTATTGGTTACGTCGCTATATATTGGTGTTTCAGTTTCACCATTCAGTGTTCTAATTGGGTCATTAAACACAGATTCAGTCCAAGTGTAACCCATACCAAACCCCATTGATTTCTCAATTTCATAGGCAAACGAAGAGCAAGAAGATAAAGATACGGCTAGTAATAAAAGTATGCGCATAATTGAGTCATTATTTTTTAGGCCATGTTAGCTTGAGTTTAGTCCAAGCTCAATTGATTTGTCTGTTGAAGTGACTAGATTGGTACGCTTGTAGAGTGAATTTAATCATAAAATCCGTTACTCTTTTGTCGTTGTTTCTTCGTCGCAGTCTTCACAAAAGAACTTTAAAATATCTTCTTTTCTTTTCATCGCATCATCATATCCATGTTGAATCAAGTCACGACAAAAACCCCGTTCGAATAATAGGTAGGATAATACTCCAGCGCCACTTTTACGGGTTGTTCCGCTGCCTTTTAAGAAGAAGCGTAATGACTTTGGCAGTTCTCTGGAGTGCTTTGCAGCAATGTCATCAATGGACTCGCTAGGGCTTATTTCTAGGATATCGACGGGTTTTAGGTTGATTCCTTCGCTTATCATAATCGATTCCGGAATCTTGCTTAAAGTGGAGTTGATCCGAGTCAGTCTTTCTACGTCACTTTCCATGCTGTCTAAAAACGCGGCATTAAACATATGGTTCATTATTTTTGCCATGCTTGGATAGCTTTTCATGGTTTCACGTTGTTTGCGTTTATGTGCTTCGCCACTCACACCAATAACCAATACCTTTTCAGCCCCTAGGTGCAAAGCTGGGCTGATAGGTGCTAATTGGCGAATGGCGCCATCGCCAAAAAATTCACGATTGATTTGAATGGCAGGGAACACAGAGGGGATAGCCGATGATGCTAATAAGTGATCTACATTTATTCGGGATCTTAAGCCAATTCTTCGTAATCTTTGCCAATTTTTGATTGAGTTATGTGCTTGAAAGAAGCTCACCGATTCTCCACTGGCATAACCTGAAGCTGTTACAGATATGGCATGTAGATCTTTGTTATCAATGGCTTTTTGAATATTTTCGTATTGTACGACTTTTTTTAGAAGAACCTTTAGTGGAGCATTATCCAGCAATGAAACGGGATCCCCGGCTTTGTATCCAAAAAAGGTATTGAGCAAGAATTTAATCGAAGACCCTAGTACGCCTTTAACATCCGTACGATAAACTTGGTCACTACTAAAATTTTTCCAAATATTTTCAAGGCTGCGAATCCCCAGTTTGTAGTGGCCAGCGTAGCTGGCTAGTGCAACAGCGTTAATTGCTCCGGCACTGGTTCCACTGATTACTTGAAATGGATTTTTACTGTCAGATGGCATTAGACGGCAGATGGCCTTGAGCACACCCACTTGGTATGCAGCTCGTGCTCCGCCACCAGATAAGACTAAACCTATCTTTTTATCGACCAACTTCCGTGTCATAAAAGCCAAATTATAAGAAGAATAAGCAATAAGTATAGTTCATAATATTGCTCTAGATTTGAGGAAAGACGTATGTTTACCGGAATTGTTCAAGCCACATTACCCATTGGCGCCATTACTAAGAGAACTGGCTTATGGAGCCTAACATTATCTTTACCAGACATTATGATACAAGGCCTTACCATTGGGGCTAGCATCGCACTTAACGGCGCTTGTTTAACGGTAACCAGTATTCAGGGTGGTGACGTGACCTTCGATGTCATGATGGCCACATTAAATTTAACCAATTTGAATGCCTTACAGGTTGGATCGAATGTGAATGTCGAACGTGCAGCTCGATTTGGAGACGATATAGGCGGTCATCAGCTAAGTGGCCATGTGTTTGGACAGGTATCTGTTGTTGAGATAGAGCGTCCAGAGAATAATTGTATTATTTGGTTTGAAATAGCAGAAGCATTTAAGGGCTACATTTTTGATAAAGGGTATATTGGATTAAATGGCTGTAGCCTGACAATAGCAGAGGTAAAAGGGGATCGTTTTTGTGTGTATTTGATTCCTGAGACTTTAAATGTGACCACCTATGGAGAGATAAAAGTAGGCGATAAAGTAAACATCGAAATAGACAGTCATACACAAACAGTGGTTGATACCGTAGAACGACTACTTAAACAAAAAAATCTTATTTAAGCTAATGAAGCCAAAAGCCCTTTTAGTTGAATTTAGGGCTTCTTTAAATGACGTATTAAAGGGCGATTAAAGCCCTTTAATGAATTGCGCAATATCACCGGATTCATACATCCAGCTCTCACGACCTTCCTCTGTCGTAATCTTTAAACAAGGAACAGTGCCTTTACCTCCCCCTTGGATTAAATCCTGTCTATTTTGAGGGTTGGTTAATGTGTTCATCAGCTCTATTTGCACATCAGTCTTACGCATTTCGCGTAATACCATTTGGCAGAAAGGGCATTGATCATAGTAATACAGGGCATAACTGGACATAATTCTCGCCAATAAATCGCTAAGTTAGTTAAAAAAGTGAATAAAGTAGAATGTTAGACCAAATTATACTGTTTTTGATCAGTACCATCGCAAATATATTTTCAGCTTTTGCAGGTGGGGGCGCCGGACTTATTCAGCTGCCTGTTTTGATTTTTATGGGGCTGCCCTTTTCAGTGGCACTTGCTACTCATAAAATTGCCACTGTAGCTCTTGGATTAGGAGCGACTATTCGTAATGTGAAGGAAGGGCACACCAGCTGGCGCTTTAGCCTCTTCATGTTGTTGGCGGGTATACCAGGAGTCGTACTGGGTGCTTTTTTTATTGTTGGAGTTGACGACCGCCTAGCTGAAATTTGTCTGGGTGTATTAACCCTAAGCTTGGGGATTTATTCTATTTTTAAGCCTGAGCTAGGGTTAAATGCACAAGAAATAAACAGGGATATACGTGGTTACCTAATTGGTGGCGTGGGTTTATTCTGTATTGGTTTTGCAAACGGGGCGTTATCGGCGGGTACAGGTTTATTTGCAACAATGTGGTTAGTAAAATGGTTTGGGTTAAATTATAAAAATGCAGTGGGCCATACATTAATTGCAGTAGGTTTATTCTGGAATGCCTGTGGAGCATTGACCATGGGATTCATAGGTGAAATCCAGTGGGACTGGTTACCAGCTTTGGTTTTAGGGTCTTTGCTAGGTGGTTTTTTAGGCGCTCATATGGCGATTACCATGGGCTCGAAATGGATTAAGAGAGTCTATGAAGTTGTGACTGTGATTGTGGGTGTGAAACTGATAATGGGCTAATGAAAAGATTTATTTTCATACCTGAAACATCATATCAGTTATGATAAAATGTGCGGCGAATTCATTACTGCCCACAGAATTTTTTACGATACTGGGGGCGAGTTACACATTGTTAGGTAGATTATGAAGCTTGATACAGCAGCACAAAAAGTTAGTTATTTAATCGGTCGCCAAGTAGGTGATCAACTTAAAGGCAGTCAGTTCCCTGGTTTTGAATTAGATGGTGTTGTTCAAGGCATTAAAGATTCAATATCAAATGCTGAAATGCCACTTTCTCAAGGTGAGATTGAAGGCGCATACGAAGTAATTCAAGCCGAAATGAAAAAAATGGAAGGTGAATTATCAGCTAAAGCTCGTGAAGCGGGTGATGCTTTCTTAGCTGAAAATGCTAAAAAAGACGGCGTTATTGTTCTTGAAAGCGGACTTCAGTACGAAGTAATCACTGAAGGTTCTGGTGCTCAACCAACGCTTGAATCAACAGTACGCACACATTACCACGGTACTTTCGCAGATGGCCGTGTTTTTGATAGTTCGGTAGAACGTGGCGAACCAGCTGAATTCCCTGTGGGCGGCGTTATCGCTGGTTGGACTGAAGCACTTCAGTTGATGAAGGAAGGCTCTAAATGGCGTTTATACGTACCTAGCGACCTAGCTTACGGTGAGCAAGGCAGCCAAGGTGCTATCCCTCCTCACAGTGCCCTAGTATTTGAAGTAGAGCTAATAAACGTAGTTAGCTAAATTATTAAGAGCCCAGTGCTCTTAATATAAAACAGAAAAGCCGTTAATGAGAATTAACGGCTTTTTTGTGTCTGAATTCCAGCTAAAACAGTCATTATTAGTGATACAGATGCAGTTAAAGAGCAAAGAAAAGGCGTTAGTTTATGGCTAACGCCTTTTTCTTTGTGTCGCAAAAAAGCGCGACCAACAACACAATGAAAACAGGAGGATGTGTCTGCTTAAGCTGCAGACGAATTTTGGTATTGGTTCTGGTAGGCGGCAGGAGACAGTCCGGACCACTTTTTAAATGCATGCCTAAAGTTTGCAACATCACTAAAGCCCAGTGACTCTGCGATTTCATCAGTTGTCATGGTGGTATCTAAAAGACACTCAATTGCATAGCCGCAACGAAAGCGATCGACCAGTTTTTGGTAGCTGGTACCTGCGGTGGCTAATTGCCTACGCAAAGTCCTGCCGCTCATATTAAAAGCACTGGCTAACATATCAAAACTAGGATGATCACCTACAGACGTTTTTAAAATGATATCAATATCATAGAGAAGGTGGCTATTTTTACCGTGAGTAAGTTGAGCCGAACCTGGGCTGGTATGTCGTAAAGCTTGCATATCTTCCCCTTCAATTATTTATATTTATTGATAGATTGAATTTGATAGGAGAACTTTACGAGGTGAGAGGACTTATCGCTATTAGAAACGGTTTGCAATACTAAAGTCGCACTGTGCAATAAGTGAAAGTCTTTATAAATCAAGGGGTTGAAAGGCTATTTTGGCCTATAATTACGTGTGTGCAATTACTCTAAATTGAGTAATTGCTTAGGTTTTAGCACCTGAAAGGCGGTGGTCGGTAGGGGTGATATTTTTAATGTCTTTAAATGCACGATTAAATGAGCTCAGGGTTCGGTACCCTACATCTAAAGAAATATTGAGGAT
>ERZ1027231.177-NODE-177-length-30782-cov-18.266020_pt1 | contig 30782 bp, 25 predicted proteins | sample MGYA00520866_ERZ1027231 | MGnify/ENA primary metagenome ERZ1027231 (study PRJEB33311, sample SAMEA4378411) | marine metagenome | biome: Marine biome; feature: Fjord; material: Water | collected 2014-07-20T08:00:00Z/2014-07-... | depth 75 m ...
ACCATTTTACCATTTTACCATTTTACCATTTTACCATTTTACCATTTTACCATTTTACCATTTTACCATTTCACCATTTCACCATTTCACCATTTCACCATTTCACCATTTCACCATTTCACCATTTCACCACTTCACCACTTCACCACTTCACCACTTCACCATTGCATAGTTTCATTCACTACTACCCTCCGTATGAGGTGCTAACGTAGGTGTTATAGGTCCTGTATCACACTACTATTTTTCGCTAGCCTATAAGAATCCTATTAGCAATACTCCAGCCTATTTTCCCTAAAAAGCAATCAGGGCCATTCGCTTAGTCTAAAATACGTTGGATTATTGAGTGTCGAGATCTTTTTAAATGCTGGAATTAATGAGCATGTTGAGTTCAATTGCTTTTTGTCTGCGGCTGACAGAGACACTATAGGTATAAATTGATATGAATAATTGAAAGGTGGGCCCCTATATAGCTGAAGTCGCCTAGCTCTGTTATGAATAAAGTTTATAGCGTTATGCAGGTCAAATTTTTTATCGGTGTGAAGTGTGAGTATTGAATAGTGTGGGTTTTTAATCTTAGTAAACGTCCTTGTTATTTTGTTTTTTATAAAGTTAATGAAATTATTGTTGTGCAGATGAAATGAGTTGCATTTTATTATTGCGGTAGTGAAGGGGGGTTGAACCGCTCCAGCGTTTGAAGGCTCGTGAAAAATTACTTTGATCGGTGAAACCTAATATAAGGGTTAATTCTGAAAGTGATATTTTGTTATCTGAGATGAACTTAAAGGCCATTTTTTTACGACAACAATCCATTAATTTTGTATAGCTTATGCCTTCATCTTTTAGTTTTCTTTGTAGCATTCTTGGGCTTAAATTTAAATTGGCAGCCACCTTATCTTGATTTACGTGATCAAGTGATTTGTGAGTTAATATGTAATTTTGAACTTGGGTTGAAATGAGTTCGTTGTGGTGGGAAGAGCTGTGCTTTTCAATCCAGTCATCCAGCGTGCTGGTTAATACCGAGTTGGCAAAAATATACTCATCTGAAATTCCATTTTTATTGAATATCATTTGATTTTTTTTCTGTGAGAAATACACCGGGCACTGAAAGAAGTCCTGATATGGCTGTGAGTCATTTGAAAAATCATGCTGAAAATGAACGGCCTTTAGATTTAAAGCACCTTCAGAGGCGGTGCTTAGCAAATTAAATATAGCACTATAAATTGCCTCTATGTTCAATCCGGTGAATTCAGGTAAAAGACTAGATTTAGAGTTGAGAGTTAATTTTACAGTGTCTGCCTCTTCACTTAGATAGCTGTCTAATACATCATTTAAGTATCCGCTATAGCGTGTAAACCGATTTAAAGCATCATAGGTATTCTGGCTGACTGAAAGAGATAACCCCAAAGCATTGAGAGCACATGGCTTAATTTTCTTGGCAAAACGCAATGCAATGTAGGGGTCTTGAGTGATCGCTTTTGCTTGGTGCCAAATGTTGTACATTTTTTCATTAACAATACGAGTATGGCTCTGCCTTAAAAATTCAGGTTCTATGCCCTCCTGTTCAAAGAGCAAATCACTATTAATGCCATAACTCTCGACGGTTTGTGCGAGCATTATCGCCCAGCTACCAATGGTGCTATGAGTGGGAACACTTTGATACATTCAGTCTACCCTCGTTAAGTCAGTACTGCTTTTTGTGAGTTTTATTTTCTGATGTAAAAAGGTAGCTTATGGCTACCTATGGGTATTTGTTAGACAGGAGTGAAGTTTGAAGTAATATAATAAAATTTTTGAAGACTGCGGACTTGGCTAATCAAGCCGAAAAACTGATAATTTGGGCCAGCATAGTGATAAAAATAAAATCCAGTGAAGTGAAAATATCTTGTTAGTACAAGTTTGGAAAGTTAAATTTTATAAGTATCTTCGCGTATTAAAGTGGTAAATACTTTATTTTCTAAATAGTTAATCAACGCTATATTGAAGGCCTTCTATTGTTCATTTTGAAAACGATACCTGCTAGTCATTAATACATAACTCCCGGCTCAAATAGTCTGTTTTTAGGCGGGCTTTACCAAGTGTTGAAAACCCTCCTTGCTTAGACTGTTAGCAATTAAAGAAGGGTTTGTGTGGTTTTATTGTTATGAATAATCAGGTAGGCGGGATCTTCTGGCTATCTAATTTAGATGGAATTTAGCGGGCCTCATATTTTACCAAGGTAAACCGTCCTCATCATGGGCGTTAAATTATTGTAAGTAGTTCTGTAGTGGGTAGTGATATGAAACGAGTATTAATAACAGGTGCTGCTAGCGGATTGGGAATGGCCATAGCTAGGCATTATGCAGCTCAAGGCTGGGCTGTCTCAATTGCAGATATTCAGGACAAGGCAGGGCAAGCATTGGCTGATGAGCTTGTAAAGCAGCATGGTACTGATTGTTTTTTCCAACACTTAGATGTGACCAATGAAGATCAATGGTTTCAATTATGTGAAAAGGTGGAAAATCGTTGGCAAGGGCTGGATGTATTAATTAACAATGCAGGGGTTGCCTCTAGCGGTAATATTGATGATATAGCCTTAAAGAACTTTAAGTGGACGCTGGATATTAATGTGCTAGGTGTGGTGAATGGTTGCCATTTTTTTACACCCTTATTAAAGAAAAGCCGTGGGCATTTAATAAATGTTGCGAGCATGGCTGGATTATTACACATGGCGGGCATGTCAGCTTATAACACCTCGAAAGCGGCGGTGGTGGCCTTGTCTGAAACGCTCTATAGCGAGCTGGAACCGTTTGGGGTAAAGGTTTCAGTATTGTGTCCGGCTTTTTTCAAGACCAATCTTACCGATAACATGCGCTCTGCCCATGATAGTGGCACTAAAATGGCTGGGGATTTAATGGCAAAATCAAATGTCAGTGCTGAAGATATAGCTCGTCAGGTGTTTGTTGATTCCGCCAAGGGGCAATTTATGATATTGACCCACAGGCGCGAAAAATGTGTGTGGTTACTAAAACGTTATATACCGTATTTATACTTTAAACTCATAATAGGGGCCGCCAAACGCTTCCAGAAAAAAATGCTACAGAGCCCTGCAGGTTAACGTTAATCTATTTTAAACTGCGCATTTTAAGGCTAAGCGTTCCAGCGTTATTATCGTGGTGGGCTAATTTCTTGTTTGCATGGAAATAGACAACACGCTTAAAAGAGTAACGCGGCGCCACAGGCAAACAGGGTCATAATAAACAGGAACCATTTGAGGGTGTTAGCTTGCACCTTAATGGCCATGCGAACCCCAAGGGCTGCTCCGGCCATAGTTCCCACTGCTAATATTAAGCCAGGTACCCATAAAATCTGGTCCTGCCAAATAAATATCACCAGCGCCAGCGCGGTAAAGGCCAGGGTGCAAACCATCTTAAGGGCGTTGGTGCGCACCAAGTCGTAACGCAAACTGCCCGCCAGGGCGGCGATTAAAATAAAGCCCACACCGGCCTGCACAAATCCCCCGTAAAAACCTGCAAGTAACAGGGTCACCATGGCCATGGGCGAATCTTTCATCTTTTTAGGTATCACCCCTGCTTCCGGCATGATAGTAGACGGGCTAATTAAAATAATTAGCGCCATGCCCACCATGGTCGTTAATAACAAGGGTTTTAAAATCCACTCAGGGGAAAACGAGGCAGCACAGGCGCCGAGTATGCCGCCTACTAGGGTGGGCAGCAGTATCGGGCCAATGTCTGAGGTATCCAGTTTGTCGTGTTTTTTAAAGCCTTTTATGGCTACTAGGGATTGCAGAAATACCCCCACTCGATTGGTGGCGTTGGCGATGTCGGCGGGTAAACCCATAATCATGAGTGCGGGAATGGTGAGGTTGGAGCCGCCCCCTGCCATGGTATTAATTACCCCGGCAATTAAACCCGTGGTGATTAGCAATACTATGTAGCCGGGAGAATAATCAATCATGTACTGCTAATCCGCCGTGAAATTTGGGTATGTGTGGGGGCGGGCACTATATCAACATTTTAAATATAAACTTATAAATTTCCTATACTGATAGTGAATCACAGTGGCACACTTTATCTGTTTTTAGTGGGGCTTTACCAAGTCGGCTACAGCGGGCTATCGTTAAAATTTATCTTTGGAAAATCTTTTAAAATCGTTGCCATAAAACCAGTTGAGAAAAATTATGATCCCTTTGAAATCCAGGCTAAGCCACTTCCCTAATCCAAGAGCCGATAAAAAAACCCCATATCCAAGCGAGTTCAAAAGCATCTTAAATCTGCAAGATGCCCAGCAGACGTTTGATGAAATATCTCAATGGCCAGGGTATGAGGCCACCCAGCTACATGAACTTAAGGGGATTTCACAACAAATGGCCGTGGCCAAAGTCTGGTACAAGGATGAAGCACCCCGTTTTGGTCTGGGCAGCTTTAAAGCCCTGGGCGGTGCCTATGCGGTATTTGTGCAGCTTAAAAGAATCATTAAAGAAAAAACCGGGCAAGAGGCGACCATTCAAGACCTTATTGAAAGACGTTTCGCCGAGCATGTGGCCAGTGTAGTAGTGACGTGCGCCACCGATGGTAATCACGGCCGTTCGGTGGCCTGGGGCGCACAGCTGTTTGGTTGCCAGTGCATTATTTATATTCATCGTGCTGTCTCGGTGGGCCGAGAAAAAGCCATCGAAAGTTACGATTCGATCGTGGTTCGGGTAAAAGGCACCTATGACGATTCGGTGAGACAAGCCGCAAAGGATGCCAAGGAGCATGCTCGCATTGTCGTGTCCGATACCAGTTACCCCGGTTACATGGAAATCCCTAAATACGTGGCATTGGGTTACACAGTCATGCTTAAGGAAATTGTCGATCAGCTGGATGGGCAGGTTCCCACTCATATATTTATGCAGGGAGGCGTGGGTGGTCTGGCCTCTGCTGTGTGTGGTTATCTATGGCAATACTGGGGTGAGCAGCGCCCGCGCATGATCATAGTGGAGCCGGAAGCCGCTAACTGCTTGCAACAGAGTGCGCGCGCTAATTCGCCGGTGGCGGTGGAGGGGGATTTGGAAACCCTCATGGCCGGATTAGCTTGTGGCGAGGTGTCCCTGGTGGCTTGGGATATTTTAAATGCGGGTATAGATGATTTTGTCACCCTGGATGAAAATTCGGTGGCCCCTTGTATGCGTCTGTTGGCTAATGGGGAATTTGGCGATGTTAAAATTATTGCAGGGGAGTCGGCTGTGGCCGGACTGGGTGCTGCCATAGGTTTTGCCCAATCACCTGAGCAGGCCAAGGCCCTGGGGCTGGATGGGGATTCTCGTATTTTATTGATTGGAACCGAGGGCGCCACCGACCCAGAGCTGTATGCATCCCTATTGGCGGGCACTTCATAGCTTAAATCGGGCTGACACAAAGGCTGTGAGCAGCCAGCGCTGGCCCAAGTTATCTGTTTTTAGGCTGGATCGGCCAAGCTGTAGTAAGGGGAAGGCCTTATTATGAAGGTTACATAATAACAAAAATGCGTGAATTTAAGTTTTCGAGAGCCAGGCTGGCAGAGCTTAGAATCCGTTCACTTGGCCTTTCATGTGTTCACCTAGGAGAGTTGTCTTGAATCACCAATCCGAGCGACTGACAAGATCGACCTTGCTGGCTTATGCCAGCCCGGCAATACCCATCGCTGCCATGGGCATTCCCATTGCCATCTATATTCCGCCATTTTATGCCCAAGAAATGGGTCTTGGTCTGAGTGTGGTCGGCCTAGTATTTATGCTAGCACGCATCTGGGATGTGATCACTGACCCAGTATTAGGGGTGATATCGGATCGTTTTCCCACGCGGTGGGGTCGCCGACGCCATTGGTTGGTGTTATCTGTGCCTATCATGTTGTATTCAACCTGGAAACTCTTCATGCCCGATCCGGAGCAGGTCACGGCCGCGTATTTAATGGGGTGGATGTTAGTCATGTACATTGCCTGGACGCTGTTATCCCTTACCCATCAAGCATGGGGGGCCGAACTTTCACCTGATTATCATGAGCGCACGCGCATTCAGGGCACTCGTGAAATATTTCTCATTATTGGTGCCATTGTGTGCCTGTCGTTACCTTCCATCATCGAGCAGATGAACCCGGAAAATATAGGCATGGCGCGAGTGGCTTCCATGGGGTGGATGGTCATATTGCTATTGCCAATAACGGTTTTGTGGGCGGTGTTGAAAGTTAGTGAAAAGAAAGTGGTGGTGATTGATAAAATTTCCTGGAAAGACACGTTTACCGTCGTAAAAGGAAACTCCCCGCTAAAACGTTTGTTATTAAGTGAGCTTTTTGTGGGTGTCAGTCAGGGTATTACCGCGTCCTTATTTTTATTTTTAGCAAATGATGTATTAAAGCTAGGGAGTTGGTCGAGTATTATTTTGTTATTGTACTTCTTTAGCGGGATGTTTTATGTTCCGATATTTTCAATTCTCAGTAAGAAAACGGGTAAGCATATTAGCCTGGCTATTTGTTCATGTGTTTATGCTTTTGGTATAAATTTCTTGTGGTTTATTCCTGAAGGCTCGGTCGTGCTGACCTCAATTATCATGGTTATTTTGGGTATGAACATGGGTGCCCCAGGATTTCTACTGCGCTCTATGCTCGCCGATATCGTAGATGAAGATACGGTTAAAACTAAGGAACAACGTACCGGTTTGTTTTTCTCCCTTTATAATATGATTGAAAAAATCGGTGGTGCCGTTGCAATATTTATTACGTATTTAGCGTTGGACATAATGGGTTTTGTACCTGGCAGTGATAATAGCGAGACGGCTATTTTGGGTTTTCAGTTCTTGTTTGTCGTACCGGCGGTGCTGCTTAATTTATTAATTGCTTTTGTCATTAAAGGCTTTCCGTTAGATGAAGCTCGTCAAGAGCGTAACCGTAAAATACTTGATGCTAGGCAAGTATCTGAAATTGAATCTGTAGATCAAAATAGTCTGTCGACTAGCTTTAGCTCGAATTAGTTTTATTTAACTCTGGCGCGCATAAAAAAGTGAGTCGGGCGGCAGGCTGCCTCTTATAGCAGGGATTAGAAGGAGCATTATCTTGAAACCAGATTTAAGTGAAATTCAAGCCGCTGCAGAAATAGTCTACTCAAGTATGCCGCCTACTCCTCAATATTGCTGGCCACTATTATGTGAGTATCTTGGCACAGAAGTATGGGTAAAGCATGAAAATCATACCCCTGTTGGATCATTCAAGATCCGCGGCGGTCTGGTCTATTTCGCCGATCACGCTAAATCTGACGTACTTAAGAAGGGTGTAATCAGTGCTACCCGTGGCAACCATGGTCAATCACTTGGGTTTTCCGCGAAACGTTATGGTATTCCTGCAACGGTTGTTGTTCCAAAAGGAAACAGCATGGAAAAAAATGCCGCCATGCGCGCCTTAGGGGTCGAGCTTATAGAATATGGTGACGATTTCCAGGAATCCCGAGAAGAGGCGATAAGGATATCCAAAGAGAAAGGACTTCATATGATACCCTCATTTCACAAATCGCTAATTTTCGGAGTTGCCACATATAGCCAAGAGCTTCTATATGCAGTACCGGATATGGAGGTTGTATACGTTCCGATTGGTCTTGGATCGGGAATCTGTGGAATGGTTGCAGCTCGCGATGCACTTGGGTTAAAAACTGAAATAGTGGGTGTAGTGTCAGCTCATGCAATGGCATACTTTAATTCGTTTTCGTCCAAAGTTTTAGTTGAATCACAAGTAAGTACTATGCTCGCTGATGGTATGGCTTGCAGAACCCCTGAACATGGCGCACTCGAAGTCATTTGGCAGGGTGTTGAACGCATTGTAGCGGTTACGGATAATGAGGTGGCACATGCTATGCGAATACTATATTCGTGTACTCATAATGTATGTGAAGGGGCTGGTGCAGCCGCAACAGCTGCGGCTATTCAGGAGCGATCTAAAATTATAGGTCGTAAGGTCGCAGTAGTAGTTTCTGGTGGGAATGTAGACGGCAATATTTTTGCTTCGGTTCTTAATGGAAATTATGACTTTTAGTATCAACCCACCCGTTGTACTTGTGAGATAAGTCCGCGTTTAAAAATAAACGCTTGGCGGTAAATTTAATGCTTCTTCCTCAAGCTATTATTATTCTATTTCACACTTCTGTATAAATTTTGTTTGTATTACTCATAGCATAATTGCGGTAACAGTGGCGCAAATTATCAGTTTTTAGGCAGGGCTTACCAAGTGCTTGGGAGGGAATTTTTCTAGAGTAACAGCCTTAGCAATGTGTAAAAGTAAAGGTGATGAATACATGTCGGCACTTTAAGTACGCTGAACTTTGTTTATGTGTATTTGGGGAGTATGTATTCACATTTATATATTACGAACATTTGTCGAATAATAATGTGGGTTCAGGCTACTATGAAGAAAATTAAAAAATTCCCCGTGCTAGACGGAAGTAATGGCTGGTTTGATACTTCTACTTATAAAGGAAAACTAAATAGTAAGATCTTAGATGAAAATCGTACTTATGATTTTGTAATTATAGGGGCTGGTGTAACGGGTATATCCGCAGCAAGGCGTTTAGCCGAAATATATCCACAAGCAAAAATAGCGCTAATAGATGCCCTTAAAATAGGGCAGGGCACCAGCGGTCGTAATTCTGGCTTTATGATTGATGTTCCTCATTTTCTTGATCCAAATAATCTAGATATAGATAAAGAGTCGAAAACGGTTGAGCTTAATAAATTTGCCATTAAACGGTTAAAAGATACGATTGAAGAGCATGACCTTAAACCCGAATGGAATCACTCTGGAACCTATCTGGCTGCAAATGAGGAATGCAATTTTAATAATATTGACGCGTTTATTCAAACTCAAAAAAAGATTGGCTCTCAATATGAAGTGCTTTCTCAAAGCGAATTAGTGAAACGGTTAGGGACTCACTATTATAAAAAAGCAGTATATACACCTGGTACTGTGTTAATGAACCCTGCTTCCTTGATGATGTCTTTGGCCTCGGTATTGCCTGAAAATATAGATATTTATGAAGATACTCCATTACGATCTATGCAGCTGAGTGGTGAAAAAACACTTCAATTTGATAAAGCTAATATTAAATGTGACCAGATTGTTTTTGCAACGAATGCGTTTAACGAGGCTGTACACGCTTCAAAAAACAAGATTGCACCGGTGTTTACTTATGCAAGTTTAACCAGGGTGTTGAACTCAAAAGAATTGTTAAACTTTGAAGGTATTGCCAGCTATGGTGTCACCTCGGCACACCCTGCTGGCACTAGTTTACGTTTTACCTCAGACAATAGAATACTTATTCGAAATACGGTTAATGCCTCATTAACCAGTAATGAGACTTCTTTAAAGAGGGCTTGTGAAAAGCATCGACTGTCATTTGAAAACCGATACCCCAATATTAAAGGTGTTCCTTTTGAATACTCCTGGGGAGGAATACTAGGCATGACGCTAAACCATCAAAGTCATTTTAGTGAAACCAATAAGGGGGTTTATTCGGTTGCGGGGTTAAATGGATTGGGCCTAGCAAAAGGAACCTACCTTGGGCATTATATGGCAGAATTTATTTGCGGGAAAAGCAGTTCACAATTGGACTTCATTCTTAAGAATGAAAACCCCAGCTGGATTCCCCCTGGGCCGTTAACCACCCTGGGCGCCAATTTACGTATACGTTATGAGGAATACCGGGCGGGAATGGAGATCTAAAGTAATTTTTCGTAACTGAATCACAGTCCCATGGATAGAAGTTATCTATGGGTACCCTAAATATAAGTATGCTCATTGTGTTAACTGGCGCTATAACTCGCCTGCCCTCGTGTTTCAATATCTGCTTATTAAAACTGATGAACTATACTCAACCTGTTTTCACTTGTAAGCTAGATAGGCCAAAAAATTCTTATTTAATATCAAGCCTTGATGGGATAAAGAGAAATCACCGGAAGTATGGGGCTAGTGATGAAAAATTTTATATTAAACTTTCTTTTAATATGGTTTTGTTTGGTACCTCCCTCAATAGCAGGGAAAGGTGCAGAAGATTTAAAATATATGACCGAAAGCTTACCGCCATATTCTTATGAAGACGAAGGCGAATTAACTGGCTTTAGTGTGGAATTGTTAAAATTAATTTGGCAAGAATTGGGTGTGAAAGAGCAGCGCATCAATATGATGCCTTGGGCGCGAGCCTATTTAAAATTGGGGACGGAAGAAAATACCGTTCTATTTACCATTAGTCGTGCCGCCCATAGAGAGCACCTTTTTAAGTGGGTTTGCCCGATAACACTGGGCAGTAAACATGTGTTCTTAGCTAAGAAAGATAGACATATTACGATTAGCTCTTTGGAAGACAGTAAAAAGTATCGAATAGGCACAGTCCGGGATGATGTTTTAGAGCAATTAATGCTTAAAAAAGGGTTTGCACTAAAGGACTTTTCTCGTGTTACCAATATTATTCAGAATGTGAAAAAGTTAAATCTGAATCGTATTGATTTGATTGCACAAAATGAAACTTCCATCTTAGATGTAATAACTGAACACGGTTATAACCCAAATTCATATGAGTCTGTGTTTGTTATTATGCAGGTTCAATCTTGTTATGCTTTTAACAAGAATGTAGATGATAAAATTATTTTTCAATTTAAAAATGCCTTAAATAAAGTTCGACTGAGTAATGAATTTAATGTTCTCAAGAAAACGTTCTCAATTGAATAATTGTGGTTAACCATCTCACCGTTAGAGTAAGAAGCAGCTCTCTTCTTTAGGTTGGATAACATGTTCATTTGCTCTTTCTTTGAGTCTAACCCCGCTCATTTTCGCCTTCCTAGCTTGTCGCATCAAGTAACTTAATTTGTTTATGGCTTGGTCTATGGGCAGGCCTCCTTCTCTTACGTTGGAAATACAATTTCTATGTACATCGCTAAGGCCAACCTTGGGCTGCCATGTAAGATACATACCAAGACTATCTGGGGAGCTTAACCCTGGGCGTTCGCCAATTAATACCAGCACCATATCAGCATTAAGCAATTCACCTATTTCATCTCCTATCGCCACACGTCCCTGTTGAACGATGCTAATAGGGGCAATATCCCAACTTAGGCTATTCTCTACTTTACTCATTAGTATCTCTGAAAAAATAGAGTGCACTAGTTTTAGCGCATTATTCCTAATGGCGATTGATGACAAACCGTCGGCGATGACAATCGATAAATCATATTTTCTTGGGGGAATCTTATTTAATGTTTCTCTAGATTCGTGATTTAAACATCTGCCTAAATCTGGACGCTGTAAATAGCAAGTACGATCATGCGCTTGGCTATGCAATACGAGAGGAGGATGTGAATCCCTAAATACGTTTTGCTTGGTCCCATTGTCAATCAAACTCATTATGTCCAGAGGGTTATGAACAGCATCAATGGCCTGAGCATGAGAAAATTGAAAGTTAAGTGCTGGTTGAGTGGGTAAACTAACACCTGCTCGGCCTAAGGCAATCCGAGCATCGGTAAATTCTTTTAGTGTATGCCACGGATTTTGAGTAATGATTTCCTCGATTTTAAAATCGAGTTTTTTATTAGTTTTCAAGTGACAGTCCTTGGGCTTTTAATAATGGATGAGCGAAGGCACTGGGCATTGAGGCAGCAGGATGTTGGCCTTGATTGTCGGTAAATACCCCCATATCTTGCAACCATTGAGCAAATTCAGGGGCAGGCTTTAGATCTAAAACTCGTCGTGCGTAGAGAGCATCATGGTAAGATGTTGTTTGATAATTTAACATTATGTCATCGCTTCCTGGAATGCCCATGATAAAGTTACAGCCGGCAACGCCCAATAAAGTCAGTAGATTATCCATATCATTTTGGTCAGCTTGAGAGTGATTGGTATAACAAATGTCACAGCCCATAGGGAGGCCGAGTAATTTTGCGCAGAAATGATCTTCCAAACCTGCGCGAATAATTTCCTTGCCGTCAAATAAGTATTCAGGGCCAATGAAACCCACAACAGAATTAACCAGTAAAGGATTAAACTGACGTGCTACACCATAAGCTCGAGCTTCGCAGGTTTGTTGATCGAGGCCATGATTTGCGTTAGCCGATAGGGCACTACCCTGGCCAGTTTCAAAATACATAACGTTATTACCCTGGGTGCCACGGTTTAGCGAAAGGGCTGCTTGATGGGCTTCGTGTAACACATTTAAATTAACACCAAAGCTATCATTCGTCGCTTGTGTGCCTCCTATACTTTGAAAAACTAAATCAACGGGTGCGCCTAATTCGATGGACTCTATTGTGTTTGTCACATGCGTTAATACACACGACTGAGTGGGGATGTTGTATTTTTGTATCACTTCATCCATCAATTTCATGAGGTGCACGGCCTGTCTTACATTGTCGGTTGCCGGATTTATTCCAATAACCGCGTCACCACTGCCGTATAGCAATCCATCTAGCATGCTGGCTGCGACCCCTGTTAGATCATCAGTGGGGTGGTTGGGTTGTAAACGGGTAGCCATATGTCCAGGCAAGCCGAGGGTATTGCGAAATTTACTAATAACCTGACATTTCTTTGCCACTAAAATTAAATCTTGATTACGCATTATTTTACTGACCGCTGCTGCCATTTCAGGAGTGATCCCTGTATTGACTTGGCTAAGCGTTTTTGAGTCAGCTTGATCTGATAGTAGCCAGTTTCTGAAGTCGCCTACCGTTAGATGTGAAATGGTGGAAAAGGCATGGATATCGTGACTATCAATAATAAGTTGAGTAACTTCATCGTCTTCGTACGGCACTAGAGCCTGAGTTAAAAATTCCTTTAAAGGCACCTCAGCCAAGGTCATTTGAGCTGCTGCCCGCTCTCGTGCATTTTCGGCACTCACTCCTGCTAAGCGATCACCACTGCGAGCTGGGGTTGCTTTGGCCATTAGCTGAGCCAAGGAGCTAAAGCCGTAAGTGGTTGTACCCAGAGTGAACTGGTAAGGGTGGATTGAGGTCTTCATCGAATTGCCCTGTTACAGCTAAGTTTATCTGCCGGCTTATATTAGCCAAACAATAGGGTGAATGGATGTATCTGTGATTTGATTCATTTCAATACAGCTTATTTAATTTGGCTAGTAAACGTTTCAATTCTAAAGCATACACGGGCTTATCGGCTCAGATAAGCAGTGCGTGAAAAAACATTTGATAGAGAACAGAGGAATTCGTGTAAGGACAAAAATTAATTTTTAATCGGGGTAAGCTAATTTTAGTGAACAAATATTTAACGGAATTGAAGAAATGAAAAAAGAAAACTGGAATGTATCTTACGCAAAACTAGCTCTGGAACATCCTATTGGTGGGGTGATTACTTCATTTCTTTCTTGCATAGGTTTTTGCTATGTTGGGAACTATATCGCACTTAATATTTTTAATGTGGGGGAGCTATTTGGAAATTTTGAGCAACAATCGGCAATCATTGTCGCTTTGACGATAGTACACTTCTTAATGGTACCCAGATTGGCAAATCCAAAAAATTAACACTGAGTATGAAAGCTAGGGAATTGATTATAGACATTTTATATGGATAGATAATTCAGGCTATTAACGGCTTAAACTTCAGCTTAGTTGATGAGCTTTTCTATATTCTAATGGTTTTTTACCGGCCAAGCGCTTAAAGGCTCTATTAAATGCACTTGAATCAGAATAACCCAGTGTTTGTGCCAGTTCAGTAATGCTGGTGGAAGTATTACAGAGTGTTTCTTTGGCAATATGATAAATAACATTTTCCCTCACCGTATTAAAAGTAGTGTTTTGTTCACTAAGGCGTCGGTTCAGGGTACGCCTACTCATTCCTAACTCCAATGCAATACTGTCTGCACTCACTTCCGTCATGCCCAGCTTTGCACCAATTAGCAGTTGTACCTGATCAATAAGCGAATCACTGATTGAAAGGTTTTTGGTGCTCTGCTGGGCTTGATACTCCAATAAGGATAATAACTCTGAATCAAAATTTATATTGGGTAATGCCATTAGCTCCTGTGAGAAGCATACACCACTGAAAAAATGATCAAATATTAATTCACACTTAATAGGAAAGTTAACTAAGTTTTTTTCGCTGGGTGCATTGTGTTCAAAATAGATACGGTTAGGTTGCCAGGATGGGTCTTGCAATGCAGTTTGGATCATAATTACAAACTGAGTAATAGTGGACTCTACATCCTGGCAGCAAAGATTCGGGGGAATGTCCTTGATCTTATAAGTTAATATACATTCATTATCCTCATGTCTTAAAGCGGTGAACGTTCCTGGTGCTACCAACATTACGTAGCGATGCAACAATTCTAAGGCCTGCTCAAAATTGGAGGCATTGCGCAGCATGTAGGTAAGTAAACCTAGTTGGTCATTTCGATCATCCATCGCTATCTCGATGCCAAGAAATCGTTTGTTGTGTTGCTTGGCTGCCGATTCAAGAAGTTCAAGGTACTTAGTCATGCTAATGCTGGTGTTATCAGTCTCCATGACTTTTGGATCTAGCTTTAATTCACAATATAAAGGTGCTGTATCTATATTCTGGCGCTGAAGAGCCTGATGAATACGGCTGATATTTGGCTTCTGCATTGGCGGGGGTTGGTGAGCCATAAGCCACTCCATATTGTAAAAAGTTATTAAAAAATATCGTTGAGTACCAAGTACTTTTACTAACGATTCTTGCTGGCACATATTATCTGTTTTTAGGCTGGCATTGCCAAGTCACTGGCACACTATCCCTTTAATATATTTCTCTTACTTACTAATTAGTAATGTAGAAGGTGGAAACTGGCTGACTTTAAATATTACTATTTCGAAAAATATTGCAACCTTTTTCATTATGGCACATTAGATTAAAGGAGTAGGGTTATTAAAATATCCTCTGACATCGAAATCATTGATACTCACTTTCATCAGTGGGATCCGGCAAATACACCTCATCCGCTTCGATCATTAATCAAATTGCTTGGTCGTTGGCCTGGATTATATCAATGGGTCTGTAAGCGCGTATTCCCCAAGGATGCCTTGGCTGCTTTAGGATCTGCTAAATACATGAGTAACCCTTATTTATTGAAAGAGTACCAAGAAGATATTAAGGGGCACAATGTTATCTCTGCCGTTCATATGCCATATATCTGGAAGGTTAAGTCAGACATTGAGTTGGCAGGTGAAACTCGATTTGTAGAAAAAATATTTTCAAATAGTGAGCAAAGCAGACATGTTGATTTAGCGGCGATAGTGGGTAATGCCAACTTAGAGAATGTAGCGCAATTACAAACTCTAATTAATTATCATAAAAAGGAAAGTGATCGCTTTGTTGGTATACGCGGGATGTTGGCATGGAGTGATGACCCAGGAGTCTGTAATTTTGCCCATGAAAAAAACATAACTAAAAATAAAAATTGGCTTCAGGGCTTTAAACTGCTGGAACAAAACAACCTGTCTTTTGATGTTTGGGGCTACCATTCTCAACTACCTGAAATTATTAGCCTGGCAAAGTCATTTCCAAACACCTCTATAATTTTGGATCATATGGGGACACCAATAGGGGCCCTGGGTGCTTTCGCTGGATACGGCCGTAGCCAAGGAGATCGAGATGCCATCATCAAAGAATGGCAGGAAGGTATGTTTGAATTGGCAAAAAATAAAAATGTGGTAGTGAAAATTTCTGGGTTATTTATGCCCATGTTGGGATGGGATTTACATAACCGGAAATCGTTACCCACCTTAAGTGAAATAGTGAATAAATTACAACCGTTAATCGACTTTACTATAAATACCTTTGGAGTAGAGCGCTGCATGTTTGGCTCCCATTTTGCTCCGGACAAGGTCTCTATTAGCTACCGACTTTTATATGATGCTTATAAAGAAATAGTTAAAAACCGAAGTGAAGAGGAACAAAACATGTTGTTTTCCGGTACGGCCAAAAAAGCTTATAAAATTTAGTTCATCATAGTCAATTGTATTTTTAACACAGGGCAAAATAATGAAAAAAACAGGCGCGTGGTTAGCAACTTATGCTTTAGAGCAGGTGGGGGTAAAGTTTACTTTTGGTATTCCAGGAGTACACAACACTGAGCTGTATGATGAGCTTAATAACTCTAATATTATTGAACCTGTGTTGGTAACTCATGAGGGAGGTGGCTCCTTCATGGCAGATGCTATTTCCCGTACGACAGATGGCATTGGTTGTATGGTAGTGGTACCGGCAGCAGGATTGACGCACGCTGCCAGTGGTATTGCTGAGGCCAGTCTAGATGGCATTGCTATGCTCGTGATAACCGGGGGAATCCGTACCGATTCTGATTTTGTTTATCAGCTGCACGATATGGATCAGCACGCCTTAATGAAGCCTATTACCAAGGCTACGTTTCAGATTAATAGTCATGAGGAAATTATTTCAACTATTTATAAAGCCTACGATATTGCGACTCAAGGGGAGCCCGGCCCAGTATTTATTGATTTACCTGCAAACCTGCAATTTTTAAAGGGTGAGGTTGCACAAATATTCCCATACGAAAGCCAAAAAACCTCGCTGCCGGTCGATAATCAAAAGCTAATGTTGGCTGCCGAGTTGTTATGTGATGCTAAAAATCCGGGTATTTTTGCTGGTTGGGGATCTAGTAAGGCAACACAAGATTTAGTTGAGCTAGCTGAGTGGTTGGCGGCTCCTGTAGCCACCACCCTACAAGGGTTAAGTGTGTTTCCAGCTAGTCACTCTTTGCATGTGGGCATGGGCATGGGAAGATCTGCTGTACCAGCTGCTGAGAATGCTTTCAAAGAAGTTGATTCACTACTGGCCATAGGCACAAGATTCAGTGAAATTCCTACAGGGAGCTTTGGCCTTAGAGTCCCTAAGAACTTAGTACACTTAGATATAAATCCTGATGTATTTAATGCAAATTATCCCGCTGAAGTATGTCTTGAAGGCGATGCCGCAATATTGATTCCTGAACTATTGAAAGCGGTTAAAAAAATTCAACCCTGCAAAAAAGATGCATCATCAATTAGTAAAAAGATTGCTCATGATAAGTGGCTTTATAAGCAAGAATGGGCCAAACACGATAGTGGTAATAGGGTTAACCCGTCACTATTTTTTAATGGGGTTAGCAAGCAGCTTGTTAATGATGATTACATCGTTTGCGACGATGGTAATCATACTTTTTTAACGGCCGAACTCATGCCAATTTTTAAAAGTGGTCATTTCATTGCGCCAACCGATTTTAATGCTATGGGTTATGGAGTGCCGGCTACCATTGCTACCAAGTTATCTCACCCTGATAAAAACGTGGTGGGTATAGTAGGAGATGGTGCTTTCTTAATGACCTGTATGGAAATTTTGACGGCAACAAAGTATGGAATTGGCCCGGTCATTTGTGTATTTAGCGATGGTGAATTATCTCAGATTGCCCAAGCTCAGCAGATTCCGTATAACCGTAAAACGTGTACGATTCTAGGGGCGATAGACATAAGCGGTGTGGCATTGGCTGTAGGAGCAGAATACATTCATTTGGAAACCAATGAGCAGATAGACACTGCGCTCCAAAAAGCCATGGATGCCTCACGCAAAGGTAAGGCAGTAATTGTAAATGTTAATGTGGATTACTCTAAAACCACACGTTTTACCAAGGGTGCGGTAAAAACCAACATGAAGCGCTTTGATTTAAAAACCAAAGTGCGCTTCATTGGTAGAGCATTGGTGCGTAAGGTGACCGGCTAGGGGCAACTGATATATAAAGAATTATGAGTACTTTGTTTGATTTGTTGGCAGCCTCGGCTGCCATTTTTTATGGGCGCGCCCCACCTTCATCAATTTAAGACGCAGCGTTGTTGGACGAATACCTTTCAGGGCCAAAGCTGCTCCATGGCAAGCAGCTTATATCGGCACATTTCAGATTGTGGTGATGGCTATGGTAACGCCAGGAATCGTGTATATTGACCTAATAGTCAGAAATCCCCGTCATTATTGGGCACTTTCTAATCTAAACTATCAGAAAGTCTAGATTTCATTATTACTCTTAATTTGCATCCGAATGTTATGAACACCAGCTCAGACCCTAAAATACAAGAGTATCGTCGTCGTATTTGCACGGCCATGAACTTCATCAGTCGTAATTTACAAACTGAGTTAAGCTTGGATGAAATTGCTCAGGTGGCTCATTTCTCCAAGTTCCACTTTCACCGTTTGTTTAATTCCATGGTGGGGGAAACCGTAGGGGAGTTTAACAAACGCTTACGGGTTGAGGGTGCCGCTCGTACTCTTATCCACGATCCATCTATAGACATCACTCGTTTATCTCAAAACTTCTGTTTCTCCAGTTCACAAAATTTTGCCCGTAGCTTTAAACAACATTTTGGTGTCACCCCCAGTGGCTTTAAAAAGGAAAATAGCAACCAGCGACACATTATTAGCAACACAGGACACTTATTTCAAAACCCTGCGCGTTATGATGAAAATACAGTGAATTGGGAAGATGCCAGCCCAAATACACAACATGAATACGATGTAAGCATTGAGCAGATCGACAAAATAGAGGTGGCATACACGCGGCGCATGGGTGCTTATGGTTTTGAGGGCTGCAGTCAGGCCTATGACAAACTTATTCCTTGGGCAATAAGTCGTGGGCTAATCATGGACGAAAAAATTATTGGGGTCATATGGGATAACTCCAATGTTACTGCTGAGGAAAACTGCCGATACGACGCCTGCATAACGATTCCCTCAGGCTTTGTGAACAGTGGGGGTATGGCATTGCAAACCCTTGCTCAAGGCACCTATGCGGTATTTAACATAGTGATCATTAATAACGATTTTGATACACCTTGGAAAAATATAATGGGCGACTGGTTACCAAAAAGCGGCTATGTACCAGACGACCTGCCTTGCTACGAAATTGTCATTCAAAGTGGGCATGATAATCCACAGGGCAGGTGGCTAATAGCCATGCACGTGCCTATTAAGTCACTGTAAAGATCAATTTAAATAAATATTTTAGCCATCTTTCGGCATGTTTGTATGCGAGTGATTGCGCCTTTTTAAGAACAGGGGAGAGAAATGCCAGTAATTGATATTCAACAGGTTAAACGTCGCCATCCCCTAGGGGATTCCTTTGTGCATGCATTGAAGGGCGTTGATTTTCAAGCTAACAAAGGGGAGTTTGTGGTACTCAAGGGGGCTAGCGGCAGTGGTAAAAGCTCTTTACTTAGCATTATAGGCGCCATGGATGAAGCCACCTCTGGGCAGGTTTTCATTGCGGGTAAAAACTTATCTAAATTAAATGACAGGCAAAAGTCCCAACTTAGGCGCGACCATATTGGCTTTATTTTTCAGTCCTTTAATCTTATTGCGGTATTAACGGCGCTGGAAAATGTGATGTACCCGTTAAGTTTGCAAAAGGCTAAAAATGCAAAAGCGCGGGCAACCATTGCTTTGCAACAAGTTGGCTTAGGGGATTTTTTACAACACCGTCCTACCCAATTATCAGGCGGGCAAATTCAACGTGTAGCCATAGCCCGTGCCCTAGTGACTAATCCTTCGGTGATTCTAGCCGATGAACCCACCGCCAATCTTGACTCTAAAAACTCAGCACAAATAATTCAGCTGATGAAAACGTTAAGTGAGGAGCAGGGCCTTACTTTTATATTGGCCACCCACGATGAAAGCATTATTGAATCTGCCACTCGAGTGGTTGAGCTAAAAGATGGTCTTTTAATTAAAGATGACGCTAAAAGTCATCATGCAGAAAATGCACTTTAAAGCCCGATTTAAATAGGGAATTAAAAAGTGAGTTAAATAGCGAGTTCATACGCTCTTTTTAAAGAATAAAAATAGGGAATACACATGATGAAACTAACTCGGAACATATTTGTTTTTTGCATTGTTTGGCTAGGAATGATGTTACCTGCCTTTGCCGATTCGCTTACCCATATTCCCGAAACTCAAGAGTTAAGAGAAATTGAAATTACTAAGCTACAAACGCTTGATGAATTAAGTGAGCAACAGCAGCGTCTTTTATGGTTCATACAAGCCTCGTATTGGATGATAGGAAAAAATGCCCAGTTTGAGCAAATAGAAACACTGGATAAACAGATTGAAAGCTACCTTAAAAGCCATTCTAAAGATTACGAACTCATGGCGCTAAGGGGCAGTATCATTAGTTTTAAAGTGACTTATGTTTTACAAAATCTTTCAAAAGTTCGTCAATTTGGAAGCCAAGCCAATCGCCTCATGGACCGAGCCGTGAATGCTGCCCCTGAAAATTTAGGTGCCCGCCTGCAACGGGGCATTAACAGTGCCATTGTGCCCAGTTTTTTAAGGCGCGCTCATTATGGGGTGAGCGATTTAAGTTATTTAAAACAAGAACTAGGGGAAAATATTGCGCCTGGGTTTTTAAATATGCTTGATACCTTCTTAGCATTGGCTTTAAGAAACGACAACAAACAAGATGAAGCTCGTACTTTGTGGAAAACGGTTATAGCAAAAAAAGATCCAGTTTGGAGTGTCCAGGCTGCCCAATACCTAGATGATATGTAAGGCGAATATGATGCAGTTTAAAATTGCCCTGCTTAATGTTATTCGTAATTACAGGCGTAGCCTTATTACCCTTGTTGCCATTCAGTTTGGGGTGGCCAGTCTCATTATTTTTGGCGGCTACATTAGCGCCATGCATGAAGGTCACCGTGAAGGCATTATTCATTCACAGTTGGGGCATATTCAAATTTATAAAAAGGGTTTTAATGATTATGGAAGCTCAGAACCCGAAGCCTATTTATTGTCTCCTGAATTACAAAACAAAGTACAGACGGCAGTAGACAGTATTCAGCAGGTGGTGCTGGCCACCCCCAGACTGAATTTTTCAGGCCTAATCACCAATGGCCGTCATTCCATTGCGGTGGTGGGGGCGGGGATTGATGCCGACAAAGAAGCCATGCTTAGCTCGTCTATAAATATTATAAAAGGTGAGTCTTTATTCCCTGAAAATACCTCGGGAGGACTACTGGGTGCAGGATTAGTTAAAGCGCTTAATGTCAATATTGGTGATTATTTAACACTCTTGGCCAGCACCTCTGACGGCGCCATGAATGCGGTAGATGTAGAGTTAACCGGGGTATTGAGCACAGGGGTGCGAGATTTAGATAACATTCTTATACGTTTAAATTTAAACCATGTGCAAGATTTAATGTATACCCAGGATGTTACTCGTTTAGTGTTAATGCTTGATGAAACAGAGCACACCCAACCCGTGCTAAAACAACTTGAAAAAATATTCAGCGATCAAGAATTAGACTTGGAACTGAAAACCTGGGATGAATTGGCCATGCTGTATAACGAAGTGGTGGCCATGTACGACAGCATTTTTTTCTTCATTAAATTAATTGTCTTGTTCATTGTGGCCTTAAGTATTTCCAATACCATGCTGATGTCTGTTATGGAGCGCACCAATGAAATAGGCACCATTCGCGCGATTGGCGCCACCCGCAGTGGCGTTGTCTTTATGGTGATGACAGAGGCGGGCATATTGGGGGTAATAGGCTGTCTTGCCGGAATTGCCACCGGATATATTTTGGCTGAAACCATTACCGCGTTGCAATTCATGATGCCCACACCTCCTGGTGCTACGCAAACGTATCCGGTTAGAGTGTTTTTTGAAACGGGCATTATCCTTGAAACCGCCGCATTGGGATTGGTGATGGCGGTTGTTTCCAGTATTTACCCGGCGGTAAAGGCGTCTCGTTTGCAAATTACTCAAGCGTTGCGCTTTGCATAGGAAGTTTTATATGAAACGTTTTTTTAGTTTTTTATTGTTTGTTTTTTCTATGCCGCATTGGGCGCTGAATAATACAGCGCCCAATGCCAATGAGTTAGTGTCTATATTAGACAGTTACCGAGGATATAACGATTCGGGCTTTACCATGCAAACCACCACCGTCAGTTATAAAAAGAATCGCAAACCCCGCACCAATCAGGTTTTGGTGAAGGTGCTTGGGGATAAGTCTCACGTTACTTTTGAATCCCCTGCCCGTGAAAAAGGCCGGATGATATTAAGTCGGGATAATAATATGTGGATTTATTTTCCCGGTACTCGCAAGGTGGTGCGAATTACTGCCGCACAAAAACTATTAGGTGAAGCCAGTAACGGCGATATATTAGGCACGGCATTGTCCACTCATTACAGCGCTAAAATTATTGGTGAAACCAAAATAGAAGAAACCGATACCTTTAAGCTAGAGCTACTGGCCAATCATAAAAAGGCCTCCTACCCTAGAATTGTTTTTTACATGGATAAAAACTCACAGCATAAACCTATCAAGAGTGATTATTTTTCTCGTTCAGGAAAATTGCTAAAAAGCGCTTTTTATAAAGGTTTTATGCAGGTTAATGGTGAAGAGAAAATTCACAAGATGCTGTTTGTTAATCCGCTTATCGAAGGCAGTTATACCTGGATGCGGTTTGACAACATGCGTAAAAGCCAACTGCCACAGACCTTGTTTAATAAAAGTAACTTGGTGAATTAATGGCAAGTATTGCAAGGGCAAGATTTTTTAACAGCGCTTTTAAAAAAGCCTTATTCATACTGGTGTTGGCCAGTGTCCAAGCCAGCGTTCAAGCCAGTACCCAAACCAAGCCTAGCAATGCTAACGACATTGAAGACCCCTTTGACAATACGCCCCTAGAAGAGCCCTCATTGTTAACTAGCCAAAACCGCTTATTTTATTACCAGCAATATAATCAGGCCAGCGAGGGAGAGGATTTTTCAACCGGACAGCTGGCGTTAGACCTTCAAGTTCAAACTTCGCAAGGGAAAAACTGGCAAGTGCTTACTCGTGTAGTGGCCACCGATAATAATCACGACGATGCCCAAACCCATGTATTAGAAGCGTATGGCAGTTGGAGCAGCGAAAGCAGGCGTTATGGATTGAAAGCGGGGCGCATTAAACCCCAGTGGAGCAACGGCTACAATTGGAATTTAGCCAACTTGCTGCGCCCTTACCAAGACCGCCCTTACCTAGATGTTGATAACCTAGAACAGCTAAAGGGTTGGGATTTAATTGCCGCCAATTTTAATTATGGTCCATGGCAAATGGCGGGCTATGTGGTGGACTTATCCCGGCCAGGCCAAAGTGCCACAACCCAGCAAGTATTAAGAATGGCATACACAGGCAACATTGATGGTTCGTGGTTGGTTTACCAGGTGCCCGGTAGCAAGCCCAGCTGGGCAGCTAATATGAGTAGCCTGTTTGGGGATCATTGGTTAATAAGAACGGAGGCATCGGTTGAGCAAAACCGAGAGAAATCCTCCACGCCATTAACTGAAAATCAAAGCGAATATATAAAGTGGGTGGTGGGGTTGGCCTATCAATCAATAAATTCTGGCTTGGCCAGTGTTGAATACTTGTATAATCAGCATGGTTACAACGAAGCCGAGTGGGCTTTTATTGAAGAGTTAATATTGGATGGCAGTGAATCTACCTCTCAATCACAGCAAGCGGTTGGACAGCTGCGTAAACACTATTTGTATTTGCAGTACCTAAGTGAAGAAAGTTGGGATTTATGGCAGTACCGCCAAAGTGTGCAGCTTAACCTGGATGATGACAGCCAGCTGCACAGGCTTGAAGTAAACAAAGGCTTTAATGATGAATTGTCGGCGCGCTTACAAATAGAATATTTTACGGGGTGTGATACCTGCGAATACGGATTGGCTGGACTTACCATGGCTTCTCGGCTTGCTATTTATTGGTCGTTTTAATTTTTTCCATTAATTGAAGGTGTTTTTAAATTGTGATTTTTCTGAATAGTGAGCGCTCATATTTTGCGTTATGCCATTACCTGTAGTGGCTCTGTTAAAATGATCGTGGAGTCATTAAATGTTCGCTATGGCCACTTCATTGTATTAATTATACTTATTGCATTATTACAAAATAGTATTAGGGCGTATTTTGCAATTGAGGGTCAGCATCAAAAGATTGCTTTATGAAATCTACAAAGCTTCTTATCTTAGATGGGATATAACGACTATGTGGGTACACTGCCTGGATGGGAAACCCTTGAAGAGTATAATCAGGTAAAATAACTTCTAATTGGCCTTCTTGGATATAAGGCTGACTCATCCATTTTGAAATCATAATAATGCCTACACCTGCTAGAGCCATTTCCCTAACAGCGTCACCGTTATTCGCTTGAACATTGCCCTGAACCTGAACAGCGAAGGTTTTATTCTGTTTTTTAAAGTGCCAAATGTTCCCGCTATTCTGCAGGGAATAAACTAAGCAATTATGGTCCTTTAGCTCATCAGGATGGCTCGGCCTGCCTCGTTTATCTAAATAGGATTTGGAAGCCACCAATAATCGTGGCCCGTCCCCTAAATGCCTAGCCACCAAATTAGAATCGGCTAGGGTACCTATACGTATGGCTACATCAATGCCTTCTCCCACCAAATCTACTTGACGCTCCGTTAATATGACATCTAATTTCATACTGGGGTAAGTACTTAAAAAATCGGGTAAACGAGGAATGATATGACGTTGCCCAAAGGATACAGGGGCTGTAATTCTCAGTAATCCCGTGGGGTTGCTTGTCAAAGATCTTACCGAAGATTCGGATTCATCGACGTCCATAAGTATTTGCAAGCAACGCTCGAAATAATCACCACCCACTTCTGTCAGGTGAAGCTTTCGGCTAGTTCGTGTTAGTAGCCGAGCACCCAATTTCTCTTCCAGTGAGGCCAAACGCTTACTAACGCTGGACTGGCTAACACCTAATTCGCGGGCTACCTCTGAAAAACTACCACTTTGCACAAGGCGGACAAATATCCTCATTGCAGTTAGTTGGTCCATGTTAGTCCCTTAGATCTATTCTGTTTTGGCATAGATAGTATGCACCAAGTGTATGTTCAATTCCATTTGTATGCTTGTTAATCTTTGCCTTATCGATTCGTGTTAAGGCTTGCTGGCTTAACAGAATCAATTTCAATCAATCCGTAACTAAGGAATATCTAGGTGAAAAATAGAAAATTTACAGTAGGAGATGAAAAATCATGATTACTTTATATCACTCGCCAACGTCTTGTTCACTTGCAGTAAAAGCAGCTTTAACCATAAGTAACTTAAACTTCGAAGTGAAAATTATTGATACCGATGCGGGTGAACAGTTTAGTGAAGAATTTAAAAAAATTAATCCTTTAAGTAAAGTACCTGTACTTATTGTGGACGGTGAAATCCTCACTGAAGGTGCCGCCATAATGCAGTACATCGCAGAAGTAGCACCTAACAGTAACTTATTACCTGCGGTCGGTTCGATTCAACGAGCCCATGCACTTAAATGGATGATGTTTGCCTATGGAAATGTTCATCCAACGTTCGCCCGCATTTTTGCACCGGCTCGTTTTGGTGACAATGAAGCTGATGTAAAACTTAAAGCTGAAAAATATTTGGATGGTTTATTTTCTGCTATTGATGAACAACTTTCACACAATGATTTTATTGCTGGTGATGAGCTAACAGTTGCAGATCTTTATCTGGGCGTAGTCATTCATTGGCAGGAGGTATTGGAAAAATCTCTAACAGAAAAATATTCATATGTTGCAGATTACTTGAAACGATTAATGAAGTTACCAGTTATCGGTGAAATATATGAAGCAGAGCTACCATAGAACTGACTCTGAATAATTCTCCCCGAATTACAAACAATCAACCGAATAATTCGGATTTAGGCAATATTGCCCAACTGCATTAATTTCTATTATGACTTAACTGAGGTTCTAAAATGAGCAACAAAAAATTCACAGCGGGTGACGCATTCCCTGATATTTCCCTTCCCAAGGTGAGTGGTGGCGAGTTAACCCTAGGGCAACCTATAAATGGCCATGATTGGAAGATGGTCGTGGTATACCGCGGTAGACACTGCCCCCTTTGTGCCGATTACCTAACACAACTTGAGAAGCTAAAAGAGAACTTTTATAAGCTTGGGGTCGATATTGTGGCGGTATCTGCCGACAGTGAAGTCAAGGCCAATACTCATGTAAATGATTTAGGCCTAAGTTTCCCAGTAGCTTATGACTTATCAATTGAGCAAATGCAAAAGCTTGGACTTTACATATCGCATCCTAAATCACCAGAAGAAACCGATAGGCCTTTTGCCGAACCTGGTGTTTATGTTGTTAACGAGAAAGGGACGGTGCAAGTGACGGATATATCTAACGCACCTTTTGCACGGCCTGATCTTGAATATCTTGCTCAAGGCATAGAATACATCAGAGACCCAGAGAATAATTACCCGATACGCGGGACCTATAGATAATGGCGCTTTTGTTTGAGTGATGAAACTATCGCAGGAGTGAAGTCTCTCACGTTGCAATGTTGATGGCAGGTCTTTCATTATTCTACTGTACAATTATGGTAAATGAAAAGTGCAGGGCCTGTTCCTTCAAGTTCGTTAAATCGTAAAATTCCCTCTATGGTGCCTTTATGGTATCGCAATCAGGTTAAATTACAGTTCCGTGAACACAAGCAGTAGCCTCGCTTTTAGATTATTAGGCTCTAGCCACATATTGGCTTAAAACCATAGCGATTGAAAAACCCTCTGTTTTGGCCTGAATTACCCATCAAAAAAGCTTCAGCCTAGGTTTCATGCTAGTTGTGGCGCTTAAGCAGGATTTGGAAAAATGAGAAATACCCATTTCATACTATGGTAGTAACTATGGACATTAATCATAAAGGTGTTTATTGTCTTTCTGGTCAAGAAATTCTGATCAAAAAATGACTGGTTACATCAAATAAGCACAATAACAATAAAAAGAATTAGGCGCCAAGTCATCGCCAAGCGCTCAATATCCATGTTCAAATTTAGATTTAAATATCAAAAGACACACCCTAAAATTATTCTGTCAATTTAAAGAGGGATCACGCTAGCCAATAACTCATTCAAAAATTTAAACCAGTCGTTACTTTTATGATTTGCCATTTTCATCTGTCTATTTTCATCACAGGCATGGCAAAAAAATCCTAAATTATTTTAGGTGGCTGGATAATTTTGCACGGCTTTTAAAGTCTGTGCAAAACAGCGGTGAAGGGTTCCACGGACTTTACCGTTGAGATGGCTGCAACTTGCAGCTTTGTTGAAACAAATAGACACGGTGCATCCGGTTGAATGGTTTTAACAGATTCGTGGGCAAGCAATCAGTCTTAAGGCACGGTGCATCCGGTCAGGGTCTGGTTAAAACCTAAAATAAAAAAGGGGGGTTCTATGGAACTCTTGTATAAAGTTGAAGACAAGCCACCTGTGGGCACGTCTATCTTACTGGCGGCCCAGCACTTGCTGGCGGCGTTAGGTGCGATCATTGCTGTACCCTTAGTGGTAGGCGGTGTATTAGGATTATCCACCGAAGACATGGTGGTATTGGTAAACGCGGCCATGTTGGTTTCCGGTGTGGTTACCATTATTCAATGTAAAGGCGCAGGACCTGTTGGCATTCGTTTGCCGGTGGTCATGGGCACCAGCTTTACTTTCGTGGGGGTGTCGATTGCTATCGGCTTCGAGCACGGAGTAGCAGGGATACTGGGCTCAGCCCTAGTAGCATCCCTAGTGATGATTATCGGCAGTTTCTTCATGCCCATGATTCGTAAACTGTTCCCACCTATTGTTACCGGTACCGTAGTGACCCTGATTGGTTTATCACTTATCCCTGTGGCAGTAGATTGGATTGCTGGTGGTCAGGTAGGCAGTGAAGGTTATGCCTCTATTCCTAATCTCATGATTGGTCTGCTGGTATTAGTTTTAGTAGTGGTCTTGTCGCAGTTTGGTAAAGGCATCTTTGGTGCTAGTGCTGTGGTCATTGGTATCGTCACAGGTTTTATTGTGTGTGCCATTGCTGGCCTTGTAGATTTCACTCCAGTACAAGAAGCCGCATTAGTAGCCTTGCCTAGTCCATTGCATTTTGGTTTGTCTTTCCCTATTAGTGGCATCATCGGTATGTCTATCGCCTACCTTGTGACCATTATTGAATCTACAGGTGACTTTTTAGCGCTTTCAGATGTGACCAAAACCAAGCTTACCGGTAAGAAGTTGTCCCGTGGTATCTTGGCCGATGGTCTGGGTTCGGCTTTAGCGTCTGTTTTCTCTACTACGCCGTTTTCTTCTTTCTCGCAAAACGTGGGCATTGTCGGCATGACAGGTGTGGCCAGTCGTTATGTGGTGGCCATTACTGGCGCCATGTTAGTACTAGCGGGCTTGTTCCCAATTTTGGGTGCTTTAGTGGTGATTATTCCTTTACCTGTATTGGGTGGTGCTGGCCTAGTAATGTTTGCCATGATCATTACTGCGGGTGTGAATATTTTGTCTAAAACCGAGCACAATAAGCGTAACGGCATTATTGTAGCCGTGGGTATTGGCGCGGGTATGGCGGTAACGGTTCGCCCTGAATTGCTGGGTAACTTGCCTGAATTCTTAAAAGTAATTCTGGCATCGGGTATTACCACAGGTTCATTAGTGGCCTTGTTCCTTAACCTGTTATTGCCGGGTCGTGAAGTGGAAGCAATGGATGATGAAGAGGAGTCAGCGTCTGCCCAAAAAACTGCTTAAAACTGTGTTATTTAGCTTAACCGCATTTGTTAACCCCTTTTGCTAATAAGGGTTGTTAGCCACTCTATCTAGCCACTTTTGTTAACTAAGGTTGGTTAAGTTAAATCTTTGAGCTCAAGTTATGAAAATAGCTTGGGCTTTTTTATTTGTAAGGAATCACCACTGCTTCGAGCATTATTTTAATTGGCGATATATTTATTCTCAATTTTTCTAAAACGGCCATCATTCATAGCTTTGGAAAATTCAGTATCAAACAGTGGAACCAGATGTGCGTGTTGTGTTTTTTTAGAGAAGGTTAAAAAGGCGGGTTGTGCGATTAGCGGAATCGGCAAGGGTAGAATATTGTTAATATTATGTTTCTTCAATATATTGCCTCCTACATAGCGATTAACCAGTACCAGATCCAGGCGTCCACGGCTTAACTTGTGAAAATTTTGTTCAAAATCATTCACAAACTCCACCTTAAACAAACCTTGATTTAGCGCTTTATCAAATGCTTCGCTTGTTTTAAAACCTCGTACTAAACCCACCACTAATCCGTGTAAATCCTTAAGGGAATTGAATTTAATTTTGCTGTTGGTTTTTTCAAAAAATACAAGAGATGAAACATGGATAGGCACTGTGGTGAAATCCATATAGATTGCTCTATCAGGAGTTTTAAACGCGGCAAACATGCAATCTAGCGAGCCCTCCTTCATTTTTCGCAGGATTCTAACAAGGGGCAGGGTAACTATATTAACTTCAATATTCAGGTTTTTAGCGGCCTGATGAAACAGGTCTACATCCATACCTTTCAAGGTATTGTTCTCTATGAAATGAAGTGGTGGAAATTCCCCGGTAGCGGCACAGCTGAGTTTATCAAGGGCATGAGCGTTTGATATCAACAATAGCAATAACAAACTTGTATAGCGTGCGATCATCTTCTTGAACCCAAGCCTTTATGGATGTGTATTGCTGAAATGTTTGTCCTTACTAAGTGTAGCCAAACATTCAATTAGCACTAGCTCTCTAAGAATTGCTTGTTCACAGCATAAGTGGCTTTTTGAGCATATTATTTCCAGCTAAAATAAAAGCGTGTGTGCTGGCTGGCCACATTTGGTAAAATGCCTCAAGAGCATTAAAAGCACTTTATTGTGTCACGTGATATGTCTTTATTTATAAGCCACAACCGCACCTTTTCACTGTTTATTTAGTGGCTGCGACACAGTTAATACAGGAATTTCAATGAAACTTTTATACAAGGTTGAACAAAAGCCACCACTGGCCACCTCTACCTTATTGGCAGCACAACACTTGCTAGCAGCACTAGGGGCCATTATTGCGGTGCCCTTGGTCGTAGGGGGCGTATTGGGTTTATCCACCCAAGACATGGTGGTATTGGTAAACGCCGCCATGTTGGTTTCGGGTGTAGTTACCATTATTCAATGCAAAGGGGTGGGTGATTTTGGCATTCGTTTACCCACGGTCATGGGCACCAGCTTTACCTTTGTGGGGGTATCAATTGCCATTGGCTTAGAGCACGGCGTGGCCGGTATTTTAGGCTCGGCTTTAGTGGCATCGTTAGTGATGATTGTGGGCAGTTTTTTTATGCCCATGATACGAAAATTATTCCCGCCCATTGTTACCGGCACCGTGGTGACGTTAATTGGGTTATCGCTTATTCCAGTGGCAGTAGATTGGATTGGTGGCGGCCAAGTGGGAGAAGCCGGATATGGCAGCAACAGTAATTTGTTAATTGGTTTATTTGTATTGGTGTTGGTGCTGGTGTTGTCCCATTGGGGTCGTGGCATCTTGTCGGCCTCGGCGGTGATCACTGGCATTGTCATTGGTTTAATTGTTTGCATGGTTTTAGGGCTGGTGGATTTCACACCGGTACAACAGGCGGCGTGGGTGGCGTTACCAAGCCCATTGCATTTTGGTATGAGCTTTCCCATTGGCGGCATCATAGGTATGTGCATCGCGTACCTTGTGACCATTATCGAAAGCACGGGGGATTTTTTAGCGCTATCGGGCGTGACCAATACTAAATTAACCGGTAAAAAATTATCCCGCGGTATTTTGGCCGAAGGTTTGGGTTCGGCTTTGGCCTCACTTTTTTCTACAACTCCTTTATCTTCATTTTCACAAAATGTCGGTATTGTCGGCATGACCGGTGTGGCCAGCCGTCATGTGGTGGCCATTACCGGCATGATGTTAGTGGT